>Ga0172367_10000542_pt1 | contig 58031 bp, 60 predicted proteins | sample Lak10m_FD_114542 | JGI IMG/M metagenome (GOLD analysis project Ga0172367, IMG submission 114542) | Freshwater microbial communities from Kabuno Bay, South-Kivu, Congo - kab_022012_10m | ecosystem: Environmental > Aquatic > Freshwater > Lake | place: Democratic Republic of the Congo: South-Kivu... | reverse complement strand
TACATTAAAGAGGCAGAAAAGTTAGCCGGTGAGAAACTGGGGGTGCCTGTCAGCATCGCTTCCGGACGGTTGATGTTATTGCCCAGCCCGCGAGTGGTTGTGAATAACATTAGTGTGGGTAAGCATGATGAGCTCAAGGTAGATAATTTGATCGTCATTCCATCACTAGGCTCGTTATTTTCTGCCACAAAGGTGATTGATGTGGAAATTGGCAGGCCGCAGGTCAAGCAATCTGCCTTGGAGCTGGTTTCTTCATTGGCAGGAAAACAGTCTGATGCTGGTGCTGATTCTGCTATGGTAAGTGTTAGGCATGTTTCTGTTGATGAATTGCAGTTGGATTGGCCAAATATCAAGTTGCCTGTGTTTAATGTAGAGGTGAATCTGGCAGATGGTAATGCATTGAATTCTGCATATATTGAGACTGTAGATGTAGAGGTGAATGCCAATATAACACCTGATGCTAAAGGGCATTTGATTATGCTAAAGGCTAAAGGATGGAAGTTGCCACTAGCGACGCCTGTGTTAATCGACCGCGCTGACATTGAAATGCATTTGAAGGGTAGTCGTTTAGATGTTCCCAAGTTGGCTGTTGGGTTGTATGGGGGTGAAATAAACGGCAATCTGGCGCTATCATGGGCAAAAAACTGGCAGATGGACGGTAAGTTAAAGGCCGCTGATATTTCAGTAAAAGAACCTAGTAGTTTGGTAAGTAAATCAGTTTATTTGAGCGGTAATCTGGCAGGAGATGTACGTTTTTCCGCACAAGCCCAAACTGCCGGAAAATTGATGGAGCATCTGCAAGCAAGCTTTAAATTCAATGTAAACAATGGCGTATTACATGGGCTGGATCTGGTGAAAGTTGCCAGCCTGTTAGTGAAGCAAGGTGAAAATGGTGGAGAGACTCACTTTGATGAGTTTTCTGGGTTGTTGAATGTGACAGGTAAGCAATATCATCTAAAAGATATAAAACTCAGCTCAGGGCTGTTGGCAGCCTCTGGGCAGGTGAAAGTCAAACCTGATAAAAAACTGGATGGTGCGGTTGAGGTTGAGCTGAAACGTAGTGTAAGTCTGGTGGCCATTCCGCTTGATGTGTCAGGAACGGTGAGCGATCCAGTGGTATTGCCTTCTAAAGCAGCGTTAGCTGGGGCTGTTGCCGGTACTGCAATTTTAGGCCCTGGAGTGGGCACCAGTCTGGGCGTTAAAGCAGGTGGGGCTGTAGATAAAATTAAAGGCTTATTTCAAAGCGATTGAACAATTGAAATAAGCCTTTAAGTTTGGAAACAAATTGCGCTCGTTACAGTTAGCTTAGCGCTTTCTCGATGCGGTCCAAGGCTTTTTGCAGGTTGCTCATAGAGGTGGCGAATGAAATGCGGAAATAACCTTCTGCGCCGAACGCCGAGCCTGGTACTACGGCCACATCGAACTCTTCAAGCAGATATTCAGCCAATGCCATGTCTGTGGCAGCTTTAATCTTGCCTGCTTTGAACAGGTTATCAATCGCACCGCGTGCGTCAGGGAATGCATAAAACGCACCGCCAGCCATCAGGCAGCTCAAGCCTGGCATGGCGTTGAAACGATTAACCACGTAGCTGTGGCGCTCTTTAAATGCGGTTACCATCGGTACGATGCAATCTTGCGAGCCTTCTAAAGCGGCTTGTGCCGCGACTTGCGAGATTGAAGTAGGGTTGCTGGTAGATTGAGACTGTAAAATCTCCATGGCTTTGATGATATAGGCAGGGCCTGCGGCGTAGCCGATGCGCCAGCCAGTCATGGAGTAAGCTTTTGACACGCCGTTAAGTACGATACAGCGGTCTTTTAGTGCAGGTGTCGCGTTAAGTATATTGTAGAACTTATCGCCAGTAAGGTTCACGTGCTCGTACATGTCATCAGTTGCAACCAGAACATGTGGATGTTTGAGCAGCACTTCACCAAGTGCCTTGAGTTCACTCAGTGTATATACCGAACCCGTTGGGTTGGACGGTGAGTTGATCATAAACAGCTTTGTTTTTGGCGTAATTGCAGCTTCCAACTGTGCTGGTGTCAGTTTAAAACCTTGCTCGATACCACACTGCACGATGACCGGTGTTGCCTCGGCAACCAGTGCGATATCTGCATACGAAACCCAGTAAGGGGCAGGTACGATTACCTCATCGCCTTTGTTCAAGACAGCCAGGCATAGATTGAAGATAGTCTGTTTGCCACCAACGCCAACAATTACTTCGTTTACGTTGTAGTCAAAGTCATTTTCGTTCTTGAATTTATTAACAATCGCTTTTTTGAGACCAGGAATACCTGAAACAGGTGTGTATTTTGTAAACCCCGCATCAATGGCGGCTTTTGCTGCATCTTTAATGTGTTGTGGCGTATCAAAGTCAGGTTCTCCGGCAGCTAGGCCAATAATATCGCGGCCTTCAGCTTTGTATTTACCAGCTTTAGCAGTGATGGCTAATGTAGGAGACTCTTTGATTGATAAGACACGGTTCGATAATACGGAGTGTGACAAAATCTGTTCCTTAAAACAATTTGTGTGTAAATGGTTGAATAATCGCCATTTTACGCATAAATGCAGTCGTTAGGAATAACTCAATGTGAGTAATGTAGTGATTTAGTCAACAAAAAGGCTTCAAGTTATGGCCAGAAGCCTTTTAAGTGAAATGTGATGCTGAATTAGCATTCGAAATTGCAGCCCACCATTTTAGTAAATTCATTTGCCAATTCCTGGTTCACCTTTGCAATCGCAATATTCGCGTTTTTTAGCGCTTCGCCATCACCTTCGGCCTGGGCAATTGCGCCTAGCCTGAAATATGCATCGGTATTGCCGGAATCCAAAGTGACTGCCTGCAGATAAGCCTTTTTTGCCTCATCGATTTTTTTCAGATTTTCACTGGCAAGACCTAATTCATACCAGGCTTCAGTGTTTTTTGAGTCTATTTTCAACCATCTTTCCGCAACCTCGGCAAGCTTTAGCCAGTCTTTGCTCAATTCCGGAATCGCAACCTGCATAAAGAACGGTTTTTTGATGTCCTCTTCCTCCCAAAAAGCCTTGCCTGTAATCGGGAATTTGGTCTCAACAGGCAGTTTTTCCAGTTCTGACAACCATTGTATTGGCAGTGAGTAGAAGTAAGCAGGGCGGCCGGGTGTCTTGAAAGTGTTTACGCCCAGTAAGTTGCCTTCAAGATCGAAAATGCCGCTGCCACTTGCCCCCATCATGAATTTTGCATTGCTTTTAATGACCGTACCGCCTTCAAACGCATAAGTGGATTTGATTTGCCCCGCAGATGTCAGGGGGTTGGGAACACCGTTGGAGTGCCCAATTGACAGCACTTCCTGGCCTCGTTTGACGTTTTCTATATTGCCGATTGGAGCTGGTTGAAATGGCAGATTCGCGCCCTGTACCAAACACAGGTCGTGCCATCTGTCCGCTTGTACCGAGATTACTTCATAACTGTCTTCACCCCGTGCGATCCATGGTTGTTTTGTCGTTCTGAATATATGGCAGTTGGTGATGACTTTGTTTTTGTCCACAACCACGCCGGAGCCATAAGCCAAGCCACCGTTTTGATTGTAGCCACGTATCATCACGACTGACTGCAGCGACTTGAGTATCTTGGCCTGATCCAACGCCAAGGCAGATTGTGCAACGCTTAACAGGGTGGCGAGCAAGATAAGTCCACGCATAACACTCTCCATGCGAATTTTGTATTGTTATTGCCTCTGGCAGCGAGATCGACGTATCAATTACTGCCGAGATACATCATCTAATGACTTGTGATCTGTTACAAAGTTCTGGTTGTTGGCACGATATATCCACTTATTGCGATAAGTGCAAAGTTATATCTAATTTGCTGTTAAAATTTAACGTTAATATTTTCAAAAAAGTGCAGCGTGTTCGTAAACTTTCCAAATAGTAAGTACCAGTTGTTTCAGCCTTTTCCGCCAGCGGGCGATCAGCCGCAGGCCATAGAAAAGCTGACGCAGGGTGTGGATGACGGTTTAAGGTTCCAAACTTTACTGGGTGTAACTGGCTCTGGCAAAACCTACACCATGGCAAATGTAATTGCACGTACTGGCCGCCCGGCGATTGTCATGGCGCCCAACAAAACCTTGGCAGCCCAGTTATATAGCGAGTTCAAGGAGTTTTTTCCCAACAACGCGGTAGAGTACTTTGTCAGCTACTATGACTACTACCAGCCGGAAGCTTACGTGCCATCTCGCGACCTGTTCATTGAAAAAGACTCCAGCATCAATGACCATATCGAGCAGATGCGACTGTCTGCCACCAAGGCGATGCTGGAGCGGGAAGACTGCATTATTGTTGCAACGGTTTCAGCCATTTACGGCATTGGTGACCCGAGTGAATATCATGGCATGGTACTGCATATTCACCTGGGCAAAAAAATGAGTCAGCGTGACATTGTGGATCATCTCATTCGCATGCAGTATGACCGCAATGACTTTGATTTTGGTCGTGGTACGTTCCGTGTGCGTGGTGACGTGATTGATGTATTTCCATCTGAAAATAGCGAAACTGCCGTGCGCATTAGCCTGTTTGATGACGAGATCGATGGCATACAGTTGTTTGACCCGTTGACCGGACAAATCTTCAACAAGATCCATAACTTCAGGATATTCCCTTCCAGCCATTATGTGACCGCACGTGAAGCCACAATACGCGCGATGGAGACCATCAAGGAAGAGTTGCGTGACCGCGTTAATTTCTATATCAAGGAAAATAAGCTGGTTGAAGCGCAGCGCATCGAGCAGCGCACACGCTTTGATTTAGAAATGCTCAATGAGATTGGCTTCTGCAAAGGCATTGAGAACTACAGCCGCCATTTGACCGGCGCAAGGCCTGGCGATCCGCCGCCAACCCTCATGGACTATCTGCCCGATAATGCGTTGCTGATCATCGATGAGAGTCACGTCACGGTGCCGCAAATTGGTGGCATGTATAAAGGTGACCGTGCGCGAAAAGAGAATCTGGTTGATTACGGCTTCAGGCTGCCATCTGCCATGGATAACCGTCCGCTCAAGTTTGAAGAGTTTGAACGCGTCATGCGCCAGTGCGTGTTTATTTCAGCCACACCGGCAGAATACGAAAAAGAGCATCAGCAGCAGGTCGTAGAGATGATTGCGCGACCAACCGGCTTGATTGACCCTGAAATCATCGTCAAGCCTGCCGATACGCAAGTGGATGATTTACTGGGTGAAATCAAAAAACGTGTGGAAGTGGGCGAACGTGTGCTGGCAACGACACTCACCAAGCGTATGGCAGAAGATTTAACCGACTACCTGAGCGAGCATGGCGTAAAAACGCGTTACCTACACAGTGATATTGATACGGTGGAGCGGGTTGAGATCATTCGCGATCTGCGTTTAGGCGAGTTCGACGTGCTGGTAGGCATCAACCTGCTGCGCGAAGGGTTGGATATTCCCGAGGTGTCACTGGTTGCCGTACTGGATGCAGATAAAGAAGGCTTTTTGCGTTCTGAGCGCAGCCTGATTCAAACCGCGGGCAGGGCGGCACGTAATTTAAATGGGCAGGTGATTTTTTACGCCAATAAAATTACACGCAGCATGAAACTGGCGATGGATGAAACCGAGCGCAGGCGTAGCGTGCAAATGGCATTTAATACCGCGCACGGCATTACACCTAAAGGCGTGAGCAAGCGCATTAAAGACATTATTGATGGCGTTTACGATAAAGATGAAGCGCAGCGTGAGCGTAAGGCAATGCAGGAGCAGTCTAAGTACTCAGCCTTGAGTGAAAAACAAATCACCAAAGAAATGAAGCGCCTTGAAAAAGCCATGCACGATGCGGCTAAAAATCTGGAGTTTGAAAAAGCGGCAGATTATCGGGATCAGCTTAAAAAGCTACGCGTGCAGTTTTACGGCGCGGAGATGCCTGATTTGGTTTAGAACGTTTGTAGGGTAGGCAATAAGTTGCCCACGAAAAATGTATGCAAATAATCTTTGCGTGGACAGCGAATGCCCCTCTAAGGGGCTACAGGGCTTCTGTGATTATTAGATTTGAGAACTAATTGCTAGAAAATTCATTACTTTTTATTGGTGCGTATGTAGCCGCTGTCATTTCAGGTGCTGCGGGTTTTGGTGGCGCACTTTTGCTTCTTCCTCTTTTGGTTGCAAAGGTGGGAGTGACGCAGGCTGTTCCATTGCTGACTATCGCTCAGTTTATCGGCAACCTATCGCGTGCTGGGTTCGGTTTAAGTGAAATTCAATGGAAGCCCGTCGGTTTGTTCCTGCTAGGTGCACTACCTTTATCCGTATTGGGTGCTTTGTCTTTCGTTGAGATGCCTAAAGGGCTGGTTACACGCTTAATCGGATTAGCCATTCTGTTGTTTGTGGTGTTGAAATATTTCGACCTTCTGCGGGCTACTAGCACGCGAATGGTTCTTTTTTTTGGAGGCTGCGCGGTTGGATTTTTGTCTGGGCTGGTAGGCAGTGCTGGGCCAATTGGGGCCGCCATTTTTTTGTCTCTCGGATTGCCCCCTGTGGCTTATGTGGCCAGTGAAGCTACAACTGCTCTTGTGATGCATGGAGTAAAGGCAATTGTCTACCAGTACTACATCGCTTTAGATCGCCAGTTCTGGGTCCTGGCTGCATTAATGGGGTTGGCGATGGTTCTTGGGACATGGTCGGCTAGACGTGTCATTGGGCGCATGCCTCGTGTAAAGTTTGAGCGTTTTGTGACCGTCTTGTTGGTAACAATTTCTGGTTACATGGTGGTCCATGGGTGAGTCGTGTAATCGTGCAGGGTGGGCAATAAGTTGTCCACGGAAAATACATGCAAATAATCTTCGCGTGGGCAGTGACCGCCTGCCCTACAGGGGCTGATTGTTAAAAGTTATGATATTTTTCAGGTTTTATCCATGTTTATCAGTGCTCATCTGTGGCTGATCAATTTTTTTAGAATAAAACTACTACAAAACGATTGATTTTATTAAATATTGTTTGATTAATACGGTGCTTTTGACTATAATCGCGCCCTTGCTAACTATCAGGTTCTAAGAATCCAACGGTTTTAGCATGTTATTTTTACCTTGCCACACCATATTTGTGGGTGGCTTTAATCCAAAAGGAGTGTCAATGAGACATTATGAAGTAGTGTTTATCGTCCATCCGGACCAAAGCGAGCAAGTGCCAGCGATGATTGAGCGTTATCGTGCGCTTATCACCAGCAACGGCGGTGCTATTCACCGTTTAGAAGACTGGGGTCGTCGTCAATTAGCTTATCCAATCCAAAAAATTCACAAAGCACACTATGTGTTAATGAACATTGAATGTAACCAAACCGTGTTGGAAGAGCTTGAGCATGGCTTCAAGTTCAATGATGCAGTATTGCGTCATCTGACTATGGCTACTAAAACAGCTGTGACTGCACCATCACCAATGATGAAAGAAGAGAAATCTAAATCAGTGTTGAGCAAAGATGCAGCGCCAGCAGCTCCAGAGGCTGCCGCAGCTTAATTGAATCAACTGGTGTTACAGGCTGAAGTGGTGCAAATTGAACCGCTTCGTTATACACCAGCAGGCATACCGTTGTTAAGTGTTGTACTGCGACATGTTTCAGACCAAATAGAGGCTGGCATGAAGCGTAAGGTGGAATGTGAAGTGAATGCGGTCATTTTAGGTGACTTGGCATTAAAAAGTTTGAAGCAGGGCGAGCAAATTACCGCCCGTGGATTTCTAGCTAAACGCAGCCTTAAAAGCACACAATTGGTAATGCACATTAACCATATAGAATAATTGAGAGTTTAGGAGTTTCAAATGGCAAGAGATATGTACAAACGCCGCCGTTACTGCCGTTTTTCAGCAGAAGGCATTAAAGAAGTAGATTACAAAGATGTAGATCTGTTAAAAGATTTCATCTCTGAAAATGCAAAAATCATCCCAGCACGTATGACGGGTACAAAAGCACGTTATCAACGTCAATTGACAGCAGCTGTTAAGCGCGCTCGTTTCTTGGCATTGTTACCATACACTGACAAACACCCAGGCTAAGGAGATTTAAGATGCAAGTAATTTTATTAGAAAAAGTAGCTAACCTAGGTGTATTGGGTGATGTGGTTAAAGTTAAAGACGGTTTTGGCCGTAACTTCTTGATTCCACAAGGTAAAGCAAAGCGCGCGACAGAAGCTAACAAAGCTGAATTCGCTGCACGCCGTGCTGAGTTGGAAAAACAACAAGCAGCTATCTTGGCAGGTGCACAAGCACGTGGCGAGAAATTGGCTGGTTTTGTATTAACAGTGGCACAAAAAGCGGGTGTTGATGGCCGCTTGTTCGGTTCTGTAACCAACGGTGACATCGCTGAAGGTTTGAAAGCTGCTGGTCACGAAGTGGTTAAAGCTGAAGTGCGTTTGCCAAATGGCCCATTGAAAACCGTGGGTGACCATCCTGTTTCAGTGGCATTGCACCATGATGTGGTTGTGGATATCACAGTTTCAGTGGCTGCTGAGGCGTAATATATAAAATATCTTCTGATATTTTATAAGTTAAGAAAAGGCTACTTCGGTAGCCTTTTTTTATTGCCTGAGCTTTTTCATTGGTATAATCAAAACTATGGCTGACGAACAATTAGACGCATTAAAAACTCCCCCCCATTCTGTAGAAGCAGAGCAGTCCGTTATCGGTGGTTTGCTGCTGGAAAACGAAGCGCTGGATAAGATTGCTGACATCTTGAGTGCTAAGGATTTCTACCGCTATGATCACAAGCTGATCTTTGAGCATATATCCAGGCTGATTGAACATAACAGGCCGGCAGATATCGTGACGGTGGCTGAATCACTGGAAAACTCAGCCGAGCTTTCCGGTGTGGGCGGCATCGCCTATCTGGGGATGTTGGCGCAGAACACGCCGACAGCGGCCAACATTCGCCGCTATGCTGAAATCGTGCATGAGCGGGCAGTGATGCGCCAGTTAGTGGTGGTGGGTTCGGGCATTGCAGAAAGCGCCTATATGCCCAATGGCCGCGATGCGCAGCAGTTGCTGGATGAGGCGGAGGCCAAGATATTCCAGATTGCAGAAGGTGGCAAGAAAAGTTCAGAAGGCTTTACTGATATCAAAGTGTTGTTACCGCAGGTAGCTGACCGTATTGACCAACTGTTTTCACGTGATAATCAGTCTGATGTTACGGGAATCCCGTCAGGTTTTGCTGACTTGGACTCAATGACCTCAGGTTTGCAGCCAGGCGACTTGGTTATTGTTGCTGGTCGTCCTTCTATGGGTAAAACTGCATTCTCTTTAAATATCGCCGAGAACGTCGCTTTAGATAGCGGTTTGCCTGTGGCGGTGTTCTCGATGGAGATGGCGGGTACGCAGTTAGCCATGCGTATGATTGGTTCTGTAGGCCGTCTGGATCAGCATCGTATGCGTACTGGTCGGCTGGAAGATGAGGATTGGGAAAAACTGACCACTGCACTTGGTAAGCTGAACGAAGCCCCGATCTTTATTGATGAGGGCGCAGGTCTGAGCAGTTTTGACGTGCGCGCCAGAGCGCGTCGGTTGCATCGCCAGACGGGTAAGTTAGGCTTGATTGTGGTTGACTACCTGCAATTGATGGCAGCACCTGCGGGTAAGCAGGGCGAAAACCGCGCAACAGAGATTTCCGAGATATCACGCTCATTAAAAGCACTGGCAAAAGAGCTGGATGTGCCCGTCATTGCGTTATCGCAGCTTAATCGAAGCGTGGAGCAGCGGCCGGACAAGCGTCCCGTAATGAGTGACTTGCGTGAATCTGGCGCGATTGAGCAGGATGCGGACGTGATTCTGTTTATCTACCGTGATGAAGTTTACAACCCTGATACCCCTGATAAGGGAACGGCAGAGATTATTATCGGTAAGCAGCGTAATGGCCCGATTGGCCGTGTGCGCTTAACTTTCTTGGGACAGCATACCCGCTTTGAGAATTTTGCGGGCAGTGGCCATATGGCGGATGAATACTAATCCGATATGCGTCCTGTTTTAGCTACCGTTTCACATAGTGCCTTGCAGCATAATCTTGCTGTTGTAAAGCAACGTGCACCACAGTCAAAAGTCATGGCGGTGGTTAAAGCGAATGGTTATGGGCATGGCCTCATTAATGTTGCCTGTGGACTTGGCGGTGCAGATGCGTTTGCGGTGCTGGGTTTGAATGAGGCAGTCGATTTGCGTGAAGCAGGGTTTGAGCACCGGATTCTGTTACTTGAAGGTGTTTTTCGTGCGCAGGAATTAAGCATTGTTGCCAGTTTTGGCGTTGATGTCGTGGTGCATTCATTTCAGCAGGTAGAGATGCTGGAAAGCACCAAACTGTCCAGACCAATTCGCATCCATCTTAAAATGAATTCAGGTATGAACCGATTAGGGTTCACACCGGATGAGTTTATGACTGCATTCAACCGCCTGAATGGTTGTGAAAACGTCGCAGAGATAGTTTTGATGACGCATTTTGCTACTGCGGATGATGATGCCGGTGTGGATGCGCCTTTTATTCTGTTTAATGCAACCACCAAGGGATTGCAGTTGCCTGTTTCGTTGGCCAATTCCGCAGCCATTTTACGATACCCTGAAACTCATGCGGACTGGGTGCGCCCAGGCATTATGCTTTATGGGGCGACGCCGGTAAGCAATATGTCGGTAGAGGCTTATGGGTTAAAACCTGTGATGCGGTTCACCACTGAAATTATCGCGGTACAGACGATAGTCGCTGGTGAAAGTGTCGGTTATGGTAATCGTTTTACCGCTACGCAAACAACACGGGTAGGCGTTGTCGCCTGCGGTTATGCAGATGGCTACCCAAGGCATGCAGGGTTATTGAGCCATGCTGATTCAAATCAGTATGGCGCTCCAATCAGTGTGGCAGGAAAAATGACTAGAACATTAGGTCGCGTTTCGATGGATATGCTGTTCTGCGATTTGACCAATATCCCAGAGGCCAATATTGGTGCACCTGTGGAGTTGTGGGGTGATCAGGTGCCGGTGGATGCTGTAGCGCATGCTTCCGGCACGGTAGGGTATGAATTGTTGTGCGCTATATCGCAACGTGTACCTTTAAAATCAGTTGAATAATGGCAAAAGCTAAAACGATTTATACCTGTACTGAATGCGGTGCAACCGAGCCAAAATGGCAAGGGCAGTGCCCCAGTTGCCATGCCTGGAATACATTAGTCGAAACCATTGCCGAAACAGTGAGTGCCAGCCGCTTTGCCCCGTTAGCTGAAACGGCAGGCTTGCAAAAACTCGCCGAGGTTGAAGCTGCAGAGGTGCCTCGGCAGCCTACCGGAGTAAGTGAGTTTGACCGAGTGTTGGGCGGCGGCCTTGTTTCTGGCGGCGTGGTGCTGATAGGAGGTGACCCGGGCATTGGAAAATCTACGCTGTTATTGCAAACTTTGTGTCATATTGGCAGTGCGCGTAAAGCCATTTATGTAAGCGGCGAAGAGTCTCCGCAACAGATTGCCATGCGTGCCAAACGTCTTGGTTTGGATGTCAGTCCGATTTCCTTGTTGGCTGAAATCAACCTTGAAAAAATCATCAGCACACTGCAAAAACATAAGCCTGATATTGCAGTGATTGATTCCATACAAACCGTGTATTCAGAGGCACTGCAATCAGCACCAGGTTCGGTGGCGCAAGTACGCGAGTGTTCAGCACAGCTTACACGTTTGGCCAAACAGGCCGGTATTACGGTTATTTTGGTCGGGCACGTCACTAAAGAAGGCTCGCTGGCAGGGCCGCGCGTACTTGAACATATCGTGGATACGGTGCTTTACTTTGAAGGTGACCAAAGTTCTTCATTCAGGCTGATACGGGCGTTTAAGAATCGCTTTGGGGCCGTCAACGAGCTAGGTGTGTTTGCCATGACGGAAAAAGGCCTGCGTGAGGTCACCAACCCATCAGCTTTGTTCCTGTCACATCATAGTGAGCAGGTGGCTGGCTCCTGCATCACGGTAACAATGGAGGGCACGCGCCCATTGTTGATTGAGATTCAGGCGCTGGTTGATGAGGCGCACGCACCCAACCCTAAGCGACTATGTGTGGGGCTGGAGCAGAACCGTTTGGCGATGCTGTTGGCGGTATTGCATCGACACGCTGGCGTGGCGTGTTTTGATCAGGATGTGTTTATTAATGCGGTCGGGGGTGTGAAGATTTCAGAGCCAGCAGTTGATTTAGCCGTGCTTGTCTCCATTGTTTCTTCATTAAAAAACAAATCATTAGATAATAAACTTATAGTATTTGGTGAGGTAGGCTTGGCTGGTGAGGTGCGCCCTGTGCAGCGTGGACAGGAACGGTTGAAAGAAGCTGCAAAGCTTGGATTCACTAAAGCAATCGTACCGAAAGCCAATGCACCTAAACAAAAAATAGCGGGTATTGAAGTAATTGCAGTAGAGCGTCTGGAACAGGCGCTATCGAAAGTGCGTGATATCTAGCGTGCACGATATCCAGCTTATTTGTTCTGTTATTTGGGATTAATGGATTTGCTGATTAATTCAGCACACTTCACGCCGCTTCTGATTGCGCCTTCAATCGTGGCAGGATAGTCAGGATATGTATAGTCACCCGCTAAAAACAAGTTGGGCAGTGATGTTTTATTACCTGGCCGAGTCAGATTTGGGCTGCTGGCAAAAGTAGCCCGCTTTTCTGCAATCACTTTATGCCACAGGGGTTTGGTAAGTTGAGGAAATGCGCGATTGAGCTCTTTTGCAATTTGCAGTGCAAGCTCATCCTGAGACAGTTTCTGATGCTTACCTTCAGCGCTAATGATGACGGCTAGCAAGCCTCTTTGGCCGCAGAGCTGGCCTCTATCAAATACCCATTGACCAATCGTGCCTGTTAAGCCGTTCATCGCACTTGGAAGCCTGGTATCAGGCGCGTATTGCAAATAGACGGTATAGATAGGTTGGTAGTGAAAATTCTGTGTAAGCTCTAGTGCGCTCCTTGGCATTGGCAGCGGTGCCAATAGTCTGTCAATCCTCGCTGGCGAGGATGCAATCACGACATGGCTGTAGTGTGATGTTACCTCTTTAGTTTCTACACCAAACCCTTCATCTTCGATACGCAGGTGACGCACGCGTTGATTCAGTTTGATTGCGCCGCCTTTTGTCTGGATATATTGCGCCAGAGGGTGTGAAATGATCTGCGACAAATCGAGCTTTGGTAGCAGGAAGTCGCTATTTGTTTTGGCGCCTGTAAATGCATCTCTCAGCACATTCAAAAACGTACGTGTGCTTGCATTGTCAATCGGCGTATTCAGCGCAGCCAGACATATCGGCTCCCATAATAACTCGATCAGTTTTATCGATTGTTGCTGGCTAATCAGAAACCGGTATAAGGGCCTGTCGCTGATAATTTCGAAATGCGACCGTTGTAGATAATGCATCAACTTGATCGCGGTATAGCGTTCGGAGACACTTAACCCTTTGCAGGTCAATAAACCGAGTAGCAGATTAAGAGGGGCTGGTAAGTAGCGCGCGGATTTTAGCGTGAACAGCGATTTGGCACCACTGGACTGCATATTGATTTGTAATGGCAGCCTTTCAAATACCTGATGCTGATCAACCCCGATTTTCTTTAACAGCGCCAGTGTCTCATGATAAGCGCCCAGTAAGATGTGCTGTCCGTTATCCAGCAGTTGTATCAGGTCTTTATTTTCGACTACAACGGTTCTGGCTCTTCCACCCAGTTGGGAACTTGCTTCCAATACCGTGACTTTGTATCCACGCTCAACCAGATTGGCCGCAGTAGCCAAGCCCGCGCAGCCGCCTCCAATGACAGCAATATGTGCCTTGTTCATCTTGAGTAGACCATGCATTCAGGATTTGTCATCAGTATATGTGCCTTACAGATTTTTGAGCCAAACATGAAAAGCTAAACGAAGTTTGCGTAATGTACCTAACGATGTACGACTATTCAAGACTTTTTCAGCACCATCCGCTTTGATTTCACGTAGCAGCGTGCGGTAAATTGCTGTCATGATCAAACCTACACGCTGATTTTTACGATCTTCTTCTGGCAGTTCCTGTAGTGCGCGGTCGTAATGATTTTCAGCGCGTTCTATTTGATAATTCAGCAGTTTTTTGATGGCGTCTGATTCTCGGCTGTGCAGGATATCTTCCTCAGTGACGTTGAATGTAGTCAGGTCATCTAGTGGAATATAGATTCGATTGCGCCTCGCATCTTCACCGACATCACGGATGATATTGGTCAGCTGAAAAGCCATGCCCAGATCATGTGCGAACTTGAGCGTCCTGCGATTGCTGAAGCCAAATATCTGCGCTGACAATATCCCTACGACACTGGCAACACGGTAGCAATAGAGCTGTAACTGCTTGAAATCCTGATAGCGATTGAAATTAAGATCCATTTCCATGCCATCAATGATTTCCTGAAAATGTTCTTCGCTAAGATGGTAGGTCTGAATCACAGGCTGCAATGCTCTTGTGACCGGGTGAATAGGTTTTCCCTGATACAGGTTTTTGATTTCCTCTTTCCACCAGGCAAGCTTGACCTGAGCCACTTTAAGCTCGGTAAATTCATCCACCACATCATCGACCTCACGACAAAAGGCATAAAGTGCTGTGATGGCTTCGCGTTTGCGTTTTGGCAGGAACATGAAGCTGTAATAAAAGCTGGAGCCGCTTGCAGCGGTTTTCTGTTTGCAATATTGCTGGGGTGTCATGTTTTTTTGTTACCTTATTGGCGCGATGGTTGGCGCTTAAATTCTAAATAATGCCTTTAAAAAGATATTCAGCCAATCCCAATAGTTCAGCGTGGGTCTGTGGTTGAAGATGTCGCCATCGACCTTGCTGATTTTATGGATGATGCGCTCGCCACCGGCGATAATCATGCGCATCTCAAATCCGATACGCCCCTTCAGGATGCGACCTAATGATTTACCGGAGTAAAGCAGGGCACCCACGCGGCTAAGGTTGAATTGCATAAACTGCTGCCAGTTTTCATCTACCTGTTTTTCGCCTTCAACAAATTGCTGAATCTGCTGTTCGGTGAGTGCAAATGCGGTGAGTTCATCCTTGCACATATAAATGCGCTGTTTACCATCGTTTTTCTTGAAATCGATGGCCACGTCCTGCAAAAAGTTGATGATTTGCAATGCCGTACATATGTTGTCAGATAATTGGATATTTTCTGGCGTCGCTTGCCTATATAAATGCAACATCAGCCGTCCAATCGGGTTGGCTGATCTTGTGCAATAATCAAGGACTTCATCATAATTGTTATAGCGCGTTTTTGTGACATCCTGACTAAACGCATCCAGAAGTGCATAAAAAGGCTCGTAAGGCAGCTTTCTGTCTTTAATCATGTTACCTAAAGCGGCAAAGAAAGCTGTTTGGGGTTTAATGTAAGCATGTAACAGGTCTAGCTCATCGCGAAACTGGTTGAGCCGGTTCAATCGCTCCTCAATCGTTAAGTCACCTTCGTCGGCAAAGTCATCGGCCTGTCTTGCAAAACTATAAATAAGTGCGACTGGCTGGCGCAGGTCTTCCGGCAAAAAAACAGACGCAACCGGGAAGTTTTCGTAATGATTGCTGGCAAGATGAATGCTTTGCGTCAGGATGTTTTTTGAGCGGTTTAATGGGGCTATGTTGTTTTGCGTCATGGTGTGAGTATGCCATAAAATAGAGATAACTTTGATAGTCTGGCTGTGCGTTGGGGATGAACGACAGATAAAACGGACAAACTCAGATTTAAGTGCAAATCGGTCGTCATTGCCTGATTATGCGTTAGAATAAATTGAGATTTAATTTTTGAAAGTGTTTTATGTTAGCAATTATTGGCGGCACCGGTTTAACACAGTTAGATAACCTGAATATCACGAAACGATTAATTGTCCGCACATCCTATGGCGAGCCGTCTCAGCCACTGATATTCGGTGAGATTTGTGGGCGGGAAGTGATTTTTCTTGCACGTCATGGTAACGGGCATACCATTCCGCCACATGAAGTGAATTATCGTGCCAATATGGCCGCGTTGCAGATGCAAGGCGTAACCGAAATTGCGGCCGTGGCCACGGTTGGCGGTATTCATCCCGATCTGGCAGCAGGGGTGATTGCGATTCCACATCAAATTATTGATTACACCTATGGTAGAAAAAGCACTTTCCACGATGGGATCAGTCACCCAGTCAAGCATATTGATTTTACAAACCCATACTGCCCGAAAATGCGTGCAAAATGGGCACAGGCTGCGCAGGATATAGGTGAACACGTAGTCAACCAGGGCGTTTATGCTGCGACCCAAGGGCCGCGTTTGGAGACGGCGGCTGAAATCAACCGACTAGAGAGCGATGGCGCAACCATGGTTGGCATGACCGGTATGCCTGAAGCTGCACTGGCACGTGAGCTTGGTATCAGCTATGCGGCTATTTGCCCCGTGGCCAACTATGCAGCGGGGCGTGGCGATAGCCTACATGGCATCAAGTATGAAGAGGTGATTGAAAATCTGAATTTAACGATGGAGCGGATACGCAATATCATTGCACAGCTAGTGAAGCAAAATGGATGTCATCAGTGACATGATTAAAAAACTTAATCACCTTTAGGTGAAAGGCGACCAATGGCAATTAAAAATGTTTTACGGATGGGCGAACCGTGCTTATTGCTGAAAGCCGCTCCGGTGGAAAAATTTGACACGCCAGAACTACATGCCTTGATTGTTGATATGGAAGATACCATGCGGCATATGAATGGTGCCGGCATTGCTGCCCCACAGATTGGCGTGAGTGCCAGAGTGATTATTTTTGGTCAAAAAGAGGCTGATGGCAGCAAAAATCCACGTTATTCGGATGCTGATACCGTGCCTTACACCGTGCTCATCAATCCTGTTGTTGCGCCTATAGGTACTGAAATGGAAGATGGTTGGGAAGGCTGCCTGTCGGTGCCGGGAATGCGCGGAATAGTGCCAAGATATACTCGCCTGCATTATGCAGGCGTTGATCAGTACGGTAACAAGATAGACCGGATGGTCAGTGGTTTTCACGCGCGTGTCGTTCAGCATGAATGCGATCATCTGGATGGTATTTTGTACCCGATGCGTATCAGCGATTTAAAAGATTTTGGTTTTTCTGATGTATTTTTTCCAAATCAGGATTTCCAAGATGATTAATTTGTTGCTATAATGCTGCCTTCGTTGCGTAGGTGACGAAGTAAGACTGGAAGAGTGGCAGAGCGGTTTAATGCTACAGTCTTGAAAACTGTCGTGGGTTCACGCCCACCGTGAGTTCGAATCTCACCTCTTCCGCCAAATTTTAGATGCCGCTTTTAAAAGCGGCATTTGTTTTTGCAGTGATTACTTTTTTTAAGGATAAAGCAATGAGCCAAATTATTATTGACCATAACCCATCTCAAGAGAAATTGAAGGAATTAGGCGTTTCTAGCTGGTCTATTTGGGACTGCGCACCTTCTAAATTTCCGCTTAACTTTGATTCAGCTACGGAAAGCGCATATGTGCTTGAAGGCGAGATTCGTGTAACGCCACAAGGCGGTGAAACAGTTGTGATTAAAGCAGGTGACTTTGTTGTGTTCCCTAAAGGCTTGAAATCAAACTGGGAAGTAACTAAGCAATTGAAAAAACACTACAAGCATTCATAATTGCAATTTAGTGCGTAAAGCATAGAATGAGGCCTTGAGTAATCAAGGCCTTTTTTATTGGCAAGGAGTTTGAAATGAGCAAAATCATCGTAGAAAAACCGACCGCCGAGAAGTTGGCATCTTTAGGCGTGACACGCTGGCCGACTTGGTCTAAAGAGGTTTCACAGTTTCCATGGAGCTTTGGCACTCAGGAAATTGCCTATATTCTTGAAGGTGAGGTCACGGTAACGCCGAATGGGGGCGAGTCAGTGAGTTTTGCAGCAGGTGATTTAGTCACATTCCCTGCAGGCATGTCCTGTACCTGGAATGTGAAAAAGGCGCTGCGTAAGCACTATCAGTTAGGCTAGCGATGTGTTGTTTAGTGGACTTGGGAATCTGTCAGGCTTAAATTTCTGTCATGAGTGCCTGATACAAAGACTGAATGCTTGATTGATTCAGTCTTTGGCTATTTCTAGCTGAAATCAGAAAAGTATCCTCGGCGCGGTTCCCCAGGGTGTTGATTTTGGCATTGTGAAGTTCGATATCATGTTTTAACAACTGTTGTGCCAATGTAGCAAGCAGGCCTGGGCGGTCGTTGGCAATGATGTCCAGTTTGTGATTGTTGTTGTCTGTCTCTTCGGTAATCGTTATTTGAGTCTGAATCGGCATATGCTTAACTTGGCGGCTAATGCGGCCTTTCAGGGGCGATTCCAGCACGTTCTGGGGGGCTATTTTTCCGGTAAGCTCTGTTTCTATGAATTTCAGCAGGCCGTTATAGCTGACAGATTTGCCTGACTGATCTAGAACGATAAAACTGTCCAATGCGTAGTCATGATTGGTGGTATAGATTTTTGCCTCTACGATGCCGTAACCCATGCGGTCAAAGAAGTTGCAGATTCTCGCAAACAGGTCGTTCTGGTCTTTGGTGTAAATCATGACTTGAATACCATCGCCGTAGGGGCTGAGCCGTGCGCGGACGATAGGTTTTGTTGCATGCAGGTGCGGTGTCAGCAGGCGGCTTTGCCACGCGATTTCGTCACTTTCGTGGCGTACGAAATAATTATCCCCAAATTGCGACCAAAGCTGTTCGTATGCCTGTGTGCTTAAACCATAACGGTTGAGCTTTTCGGAGGCTTCCTTGATACGAGCGCTAATGGTTTGTTTTGCATGGAACGCAGGGTCGTCAATCGCGCGTTTGGTTGCATGGTAAAGGCTCTCAAGCAGTCTGGCCTTCCATGCGTTCCATACTGCAGGGCTAGTACCGCGGATATCAGCAACTGTTAGCAAATAGAGTGCGTCCAATCTGCGCTCTGTCTGCACCATGTGTGCGAATGTCTCGATTACGGTCGGGTCAGACAAGTCGGATTTTTGTGCAGTAGAGGACATTTTAAGATGTGCTTCAACCAACCATGCCACAAGTGCGACATCAGCTCTGGGTAGTCCATGCTGTTTGCAGAATTTGAAAGCATCTGCAGTGCCTAGCATGGAGTGGTCACCACCTCTGCCTTTTGCAATATCATGAAACAAGGCTGCCAGATACAACAGGTGCGGCGCGTCGAACTCGGCGAAAAGTTTGCTGCATAATGGAAACTCATGTTTAAGTTCCGGTTTTGACAATCGTCGTAAATTTGCCAGCACGTTCAGGATGTGTTCATCCACTGTGTAAACGTGAAATAGATCATGTTGCATCTGCCCAATGATTTTTCCAAAAGCAGGAATGTAGCTACCAAGTATGCCGTAGCGGTTCATGGCGCGTAGCGTATGGTTTACCCCGTTAGGCTGCGATAAGATTTCTATAAAACGCTTTTTATTCTGCGGATCCTGCCTAAAGTCTTTGTTAACCAGTTTTTTAACGCGTTGCAGGTTGCGCAGCAAAGTTGCGCCCATGCCATTAAGTTCAGGGTGTTTCTGCAATAATAAAAAAGCTTCAAAAATCGCGGAGGGGTGTTGCTGTAATAGCACTGCACTTTTCGCTTCCAGCAAGTTGTTGTGTGATTCAAAATGTGCGTTGATCGGGCGAATCATCGGCTGTTCTGTGGATAAGTTTTTCTGCAGTAGTTTGAGCAGTATCTCGCTCATTAATCGTACGAATTTGACGCTACGGTAATAATTCTGCATGAGTTGTTCGCTGGCACGTTTGCGCGCAGTATTCACGTAACCAAGTGAACTGGCCAGGTCATTCTGAAAGTCGAATAGCAGACGGTCTTCCCGGCGCCCACTCATAAAATGAAGACGTATACGTAAAAGCTGAAGCTGTCTTTCGTGATGACGGATTTGACGTGCTTCCAGCCTTGAGATGATGTTTTTATTTGCCAGTGCGCTCCAGGCGTTTGTTGCCGAACCATGCAGACCTAGGCAACGTGACAGCCAGATGACCATATGCAGGTCGCGCAAGCCGCCGGGACTTTCTTTGATATTTGGCTCCAGATTGTAGGCGGTATCATTAAACTTGGCATGACGTTGTTCCTGCTCCCTGATTTTTGCGGTAAAGAACGCTGACGGTATCAGTGCGCTTCGGGTGGCATCAAGAAAATGAGCATATAGCGAGTTATCCCCGATTAACAAGCGGGATTCAAGTAAGTTTGTCTGTACAGTAATATCTTTCGTGGCTTCATTCACACATTCGGTAAGGTTGCGCACACTGTGGCCAACATTCAGACCCAGATCCCACAATAGCCCAACCAGTGCTTCGATCAGGCTGTTTAATGTTGAGCCTTCAGAAGGCTGGTCTGGTAACAGAATTAACAGATCAATATCAGAAAAAGGATAAAGCTCACCCCGACCGTAGCCGCCGACGGCAATCAGGCAGCAACTGGGTTCGATTTTGATTTCAGTCCAGATTTCAGCTAGTAGCTGGTCAATCAGTTTGCAGTGCTGTTTGAATAAATGCGTGGTGTTCGGGTTGTGAGAAAAGTCAGCTTTTAATGCTGAAAAGCCGTCTTTAAGCGTCTGCCGCCATGATGAAATCCTGCTTTTATGTACTTCTGCGAGATTGCTCTGTATTTGCATGGCGGTTTTTAAAAACTAGATGGCTTTTGCAACGTTCAAGCCTCATGCGTCTGGCAGAGCATTCAAGATGAAGTCAGGCGGTGGCGGAGATCCGTTGGATAGCGTCATTACTTCATAGCCTGTTTCAGTAACCAAAATTGTGTGTTCCCACTGTGCCGATAAGCTGCGGTCTTTAGTGACAATGGTCCATCCGTCCGGCATTTGTTTGATATCGCGTTTACCAGCATTAATCATGGGTTCGATGGTAAACATCATGCCAGCCTGTAATTTCAGGCCCATACCAGGCTTGCCGTAATGTAATACTTGAGGATCCTCATGAAACTTCTTGCCTATCCCGTGACCGCAGAACTCGCGCACTACGCTATAGCCGCTTTTTTCAGCAAACGTTTGAATCGCGTGACCAATGTCGCCTAGCGTCGCGCCTGGTTTTACCTTGGCAATTCCGAGCCACATGGCCTGATAGGTGATATCACAGAGCCGTTTTGCCTGTATAGAAGCTTCGCCGATGCAGAACATGCGGCTTGTGTCGCCATGATAACCATCTTTAATGACAGTGATATCGATATTAACGATATCGCCGTTTTTCAGCATCTTGTCACTCGGTACACCATGGCAAATTTGCTGATTGATTGATGTGCAAATTGATTTTGGATATGGTCTATGGCCATCTGGTGCGTAATTGAGCGGGGCAGGTATTGCTTTCTGTACGTCAACAATATAATCATGACATAACTTATCCAGTTGATCTGTGGTGACACCATGCACAACATAAGGAGTGATGAAATCGAGCACCTCTGAGGCTAACCTGCCTGCTACGCGCATTTTTTCGATGTCTTGCTGACTTTTAATTGAAATGGCCATGAAAATAAACTTAAGGTTTGAATGCAATTATTTTACCATAGCCCGGATATCATATATCGGCAGAGTATGTTGATTCCATTTTTTGATGCTGATACAGGTGTCAATTTGAAGAACAGCGCTGGTTTTGTTGCTTAGTTAGCGTGAATGTTTTGTTGTTGCAGTATTTATTATGAAAGGCTACCAAAGGAGGATTCAAAATGACATCTGTACCTGTAGATGCGGCGGCGAGAGATATTGGTGCCTGGGTGAAGTTTATCAGTACAGCGCAAATTCCTGTACTCAAGAATACTGCGAGGCAAATTTCAGGTTTGCTGGAAGATGAAGATAAAATCAGCGCGCGCGGCATCACTGCTGTTGTGTTGAATGATCCGATGATGGTGTTCAGGGTGCTGAGTTATTCGCAGCGTCATAAAGGTAGAAGTCAGCTGCATGATCTTGTGCAGGTGGAGCAAGCCATTATTATGATGGGGACCTCCGCTTTTTTCCGTGACATTCCTCCCTCTCCTTTGGTTGAAGAAACGCTTAAGGGTAATTTGTCTGCTTTGGCTCATTTACTCAAGCTGATTCGTCGTGCACACCGCGCGGCGAAGTTTGCCGTTGACTGGGCGGCTTATTTTAATGACCTGCATTCGGAAGAAGTGCTGATCGCGGCGCTATTGCATGATCTGGCAGAGATGTTGATGTGGTGTTATGCTCCAGATAAAATGAACACGATTTTCGCAATGCAGCAAGCAGACAAGACTTTACGCAGCAAGACTGTCCAGCAAGAGGTGTTGGGGTTCGTGTTGCATGATTTGCAGAAAGAGATTGTTCATGCATTTCAATTGCCACCCTTGCTGTACAAGTTGATGCAGGATGAAGCGTCGCAAGAGCAGCGGGTCAGGAATGTGACTTTGGCCGTAAATCTGGCACGCCACTCGGCAAATGGCTGGGATGATGCCGCGCTGCCGGATGATTATCGCGATATTGCTGAATTGTTGCGCATGGATATCGATAAGGTGATGCGAATTGTTGGTGCGCCTGATACAGCAGAGTCGTAAATATCTTTCAGTAAAGTCTAGCTAACTCAATCGCTTAGTGCTATTATCTCGCCTTTGCAATTTTGCAAAGAATTACGCCCTGTTTGCAACCGCAATCAACGACGTAAAAAAATTTACATACAACCCAATTTAGGGTGCTTTGTACAGCTTGTAGATCATCAGGGCCGTAAATGCAAAGTGTTTTTGGTGTTGTATGAGTGAATAACCCTTTAGAAGAGAGAAATAGTATGTCAGTTACCATGCGCCAAATGCTGGAAGCCGGAGTTCACTTCGGTCACCAAACCCGCTACTGGAACCCAAAAATGGCACCGTTCATTTTTGGTGATCGCAACAAGATCCATATCGTAAACCTTGAAAAAACATTGCCAATGTTTGAAGATGCACTTAAACATGTGCGCACATTGGCGGCTAACAAAGGTCGCATTTTATTCGTAGGTACAAAACGTCAGGCACGCGACATCGTTAAAGAAGAAGCGACTCGTGCAGGTTGTGCATACGTTAACCACCGTTGGTTGGGTGGTATGTTAACCAACTTCAAAACAGTTAAGCAATCTATCAAACGTTTGAATGACTATGAAACCATGTTGCAAGACGGCAGCCTGGACAAGTTCGGCAAAAAAGAAGCTTTAGGCTACAAGCGCGAAATTGAAAAACTCGAGCGTTCAATCGGTGGTATCAAAGAAATGGGCGGTTTGCCAGATGCTATTTTCATCATTGACGTTGGTCATGAAAGCGGTGCGATTACTGAAGCAGCTAAATTGGGCATTCCAGTAATTGGTGTGGTTGATACAAACAACTCACCAGATGGCGTCGCTTACGTAATTCCTGGTAATGATGACTCAAGCCGTGCAATTCGTTTGTACGCTCGTGGTATTGCTGATGCCGTTTTAGAGGGTCGTAGTTCCGTGATCTCTGAAATTGTTAAGTCTGCCAACGAAGAAGTTGCTGAAGCAGCTGCAGAATAATACTTTCTGACTAAAAAGGGGCTTAGAGCCCCTTTTTAATTTTAAGATAATAAATAATAGTTAATGAATTAAATCAAATAATTAAAATACTTAAATAAAGTGTTTTATTAAGTTAAGGAGCTTGGAAATGGCTGAAATTACCGCAAGTATGGTAAAGGATTTACGTGAGCGCACCGATGCGCCAATGATGGATTGCAAAAAAGCTTTGACAGAAGCTGATGGCGATATGACGCGTGCAGAAGAGATTCTCCGTGTGCGCTTTGGTAACAAAGCCAGCAAGGCTGCTGGCCGTGTTGCGGCTGAAGGTACAGTGGGTATCAGCATCAGCGCCGATGGTAAAACAGGCGCGATGGTTGAGGTGAACTCTGAAACAGACTTCTGTGCTAAAAACGAAGATTTCCTGAAATTCGTTAACGAACTGGCTGCAGTAATCGCTTCAAGCAATGCGAGCGATATCGAAGCTGTTGCTGCACTGCCAATGCGCGGCGCTACTGTTGAGGAGTCACGTGCTCAATTAGTGGGCAAGATCGGTGAAAACATTACGCCACGCCGCTTTGTTCGCCCAGTTGCACAAGGTAAGCTTGCAAGCTATGTTCATGGCAGCAAAATCGGTGTTTTGGTTGACATCGTTGGCGGTGATGATGCTTTAGCTAAAGATATTGCAATGCATATCGCTGCAGCTAAACCAAAATCACTGGATGCTTCCGGCATCGATGCAAGCTTGATCGAAACCGAACGTCGTGTTGCAATTGAGAAAGCTAAAGAGGCTGGCAAACCAGAAGCGATGTTGGAGAAAATTGCTGATGGTACAGTGCAGAAATTCTTGAAAGAAGTGACTTTGCTGAGCCAAGTGTTTGTTAAAGATGACAAAATGACCATCGAACAGTTGCTGAAATCAAAAGGCGCAAGCATTGCATCGTTCTCAATGTACACTGTAGGTGAGGGTATTGAGAAGGCTGTGGTTGATTATGCAGCGGAAGTAGCAGCAGCAGCCAAGGTTTAGTTTTAAATTCAGGTAATGTTGTTGATTACCACAAAAAATTAAAAGGATCGAGCAGTGCGCTTGGTCCTTTTTTTTAGAAAAAAATTGGGTTTATTTTGTGCTTTAAGGCTTTAATTTTATGCCTAAGAAGCGTGTTTTATGCTTAAATAAGCAAACTTGAAAATTGAGGAGTCCCCGTGTCTGTACCAGCTTATAAGCGCATTTTACTTAAACTTTCTGGTGAGGCTTTAATGGGTGATGATGCCTATGGCATCAATCGGGCAACCATTACCCGCATCGTGAATGAGGTTAAAGAGGTTGTCGATTTAGGTGTGCAGGTGGCCGTAGTCATTGGTGGCGGAAATATTTTTCGTGGCGTTGCGCCTGCTGCAGAAGGTATGGATAGGGCGACAGCCGACTATATGGGTATGCTGGCGACCGTTATGAATGCGATGGCCTTGCAGGATGCAATGAAAAATATCGGTCTGAATGCACGCGTGCAATCCGCATTGAGCATTGAGCAGGTAGCTGAACCCTATATCCGAGGGAAAGCGATTCGCTATCTGGAAGAAGGGCGTGTAGTGATTTTCGGTGCCGGCACAGGCAACCCGTTTTTTACCACTGATACAGCAGCAGCCTTACGTGGTATGGAGATGAATGCAGAAATTGTCATCAAAGCTACTAAAGTCGATGGTGTATATACGGACGACCCAAAAACCAATCCGGAAGCCATGCGTTATAAAACTATCAGCTTTGATGAAGCGATTATCAAAAACTTGAAAGTGATGGATGCGACTGCATTGACCTTGTGCCGCGATCAAAAACTGCCTATTTCAGTGTTTAGTATCTTTAAACAAGGTGCTCTGAAAAGAGTGGTGATGGGTGAAGATGAAGGCACGAAAGTATTGCCCTAGTCCGGCAGTTTTGCCATGACGTCAGTGGCGTTGATTGAATAACGCAGCAATAAACATTAAGTATCAAGAGTTGAGTTGGAGAATTAAATGCTTGAAGATGTAAAGAAAAATGCAGAGCAAAAAATGCAAAAGTCATTAGAAGCACTCAAAAATGATTTAGCTAAAATTCGCACAGGCCGTGCCCATGCTGGATTGTTGGATCATGTCATGGTTGAGTACTACGGTTCAATGGTTGCTGTTAACCAAGTGGCCAACGTTAATCTGGGGGATGCACGTACAATTAATGTGCAGCCCTATGAAAAAAACATGATTTCCAAGGTCGAAAAAGCAATTCGCGATTGCGATTTAGGCTTAAACCCTGCAACCAATGGTGATTTGATTCGCGTGCCAATGCCCATGCTGACTGAGGAGCGTCGTCGCGACTTAACGAAAATTGTACGTGCAGAAGGCGAAGGCGCTAAAGTTGCGATTCGAAATGTGCGTCGTGACGCCAATGATGCATTGAAAAAGTTGGTGAAAGATAAAGAAATTTCAGAAGATGATGAGCGTCGCGCACAGGATGATATACAAAAAGCAACGGATAAAGCGGTAGCCGAAGTGGATAAGATGTTGCAGGTTAAAGAAGCTGATCTGATGGCAGTTTAATATTGCACGCGTTTACGTATATTTTTTCCACAGCGCCAGCTTTCCATGACAATAAGTCGGGAGTTTTAATTGGCTCTATTTAATAGCGCTACACAGCACGTTCCCGAAGTGTCAGCAACTCCAAAGCACGTTGCCGTCATTATGGATGGCAACGGTCGCTGGGCGCGCAAGCGTTTCTTGCCTCGAATCGCGGGCCATAAGCGCGGCGTTGAGACCGTGCGTGATTTAGTCAAGCAATGCGTCAAGTTGAAGGTTGAGTATTTAACACTATTTGCCTTTAGCAGCGAGAACTGGCGCAGACCTGCGGATGAAGTCTCATTTCTGATGGGTTTATTTATGCAGGCATTGAAACGGGAGGTTGTTAAGTTGCATCAAAACAACATCAAGCTGGTGATGATAGGGGATCGTAGCCGGTTTGATGCTCAACTTGTCGAGCAGATCGACGCTTCGGAGCGATTAACAGCTGAAAATACAGGGTTGGTATTGACGATTGCTGCCAACTATGGCGGCCGCTGGGATGTATTGCAGGCTGCAAATAAGATGCAGGCTGCTTTGCCTCAGCTTGCGGGACACTACCGTGAAGATCATCTGTCATCTTATCTGTCGATGAGTTATGCACCTGAGCCCGATCTGTTCATACGCACAGGCGGTGAAAAGCGCATCAGTAATTTTTTGTTGTGGCAGCTGGCCTATACTGAACTTTATTTTACCGATACGCTTTGGCCAGACTTTAATGAAGATGCGTTTAATCTTGCGATTCAATCCTATCAGCAACGTGAGCGGCGCTTTGGGCGCACCAGCGAGCAGTTGACTGAACCAAAAAGCTAGCCCTTACAAAAGACATTATTCAACCATCAGATCCAGCAAGATGCTAAAAACTAGAGTCATCACGGCAGTAGCGCTTATCACAGGCTTTATGGCAGCACTATTTTTGTCATCTAGTCTTATTTGGTCATTTCTGGCTTTAGCAGTTACGCTCATAGGGCTGTGGGAATGGGCCGGTTTAACCAGCCTCAATAAGTTGCAATCAATCTTGCTTGTCAGTGCTGGACTGGTTTTTGGTCTGTTAACTATGTTTATCGATCATATTCCGTTTGCTAGATACTACCTTTACCTGCTACCAATATTGCTCATCCTGGCAACCTTGTTTTGGATTATTGCCGCACCCATCTGGTTATATACAAAAAAACCATGCAGTCACCACTTTGTATTGAGTTTAGTTGGTTTATTGCTGTTGCTGACCACCTGGCTGGGTTTGCTTGGCTTGCATGGCCTAAATCCCTGGTTATTGCTGGGTGTGATCGCAACAGTCAGTATTGCAGATAGTGCGGCATATTTCTCAGGAAAGCGTTTCGGCAGACATAAACTGGCTCCTGCTATCAGCCCTGGAAAAACGTGGGAAGGCGTTGCCGGTGCCATGCTGGCAGTGACATTGTATGGTTTATTGTTATGTTATTTCTTTAAATTAAGCCTGTGGCTGATTATCGGCTTGTGGCTGCTAGTGGCATTGAGCATTGTGGGTGATCTGCTGGAGTCGTTACTGAAACGTCAGGCTGGATTAAAAGATAGCGGCCATATATTACCCGGGCATGGTGGTGTGCTGGATAGAATTGACGGTCTCATTCCTGTATTACCTATCAGTCTGCTATTAATGCATCTATCTTCTTTTCTGGGCCACGTGTAAATGCATAGTGCATCCTTGGGTAACAAGCTACATGATATAGCGATTCAGCATGTCACAATCCTCGGCGCAACTGGCACCATAGGTGTACAGACCCTGGATGTTATTTCCCGGCATCCTGATCGCTTCAAGGTTTACGCACTCTCTGCCAATACTAATGCTAATAGCTTATTCGACCTGTGCGCATTGCACAGCCCCCGATATGCTGTTTTACTGGACAGCGATGCTGCCAAACAGCTTGCCGATAAGCTAAAGGCTATCGGATCCAGGACCATAGTTCTACATGGAGAATCTGCTCTAAACGAAGTTGCTGCGCACGAGCAGGTTGATGTCGTGATGGCGGCTATCGTAGGCGCTGCGGGGCTGCATCCCGCAATGGCGGCAGCTCGGGCCGGCAAGCGGATTCTGCTTGCCAACAAAGAGACGCTTGTGATGGCGGGTAGTTTGTTTATGCAGGCGGTTGACGAGGGCGGTGCAACTTTGCTGCCGATTGATAGCGAACATAATGCTATCTTTCAGGTAATGCCGCATCAAAAGAGCAAGTGCCTAACTGACATGGGTGTAAGGCGCGTGTTATTGACTGCGTCAGGCGGCCCATTCAGAAATGCCAGCCTGCAAGATTTGCGAGCAGTTACGCGCGCTCAGGCGCTCAATCATCCTAACTGGGTCATGGGACCTAAAATTACGATTGATTCTGCCACCATGATGAATAAAGGTCTGGAAGTCATTGAGGCGCATTGGCTCTTCAATGCGTCTCCGGCACAGATAGAGGTGATTGTACATCCGCAAAGCGTCATTCACTCCATGGTTGAGTACATTGATGGCAGTGTGCTGGCTCAACTAGGAAACCCTGATATGCGCACACCGATTGCCTATGGCCTTGGCTATCCGTCCAGGCTGGAAAGTGGCGTAAGCAGCCTTGATTTACTAAGCGTTGCACGTCTGGACTTTTGTCCTCCGGATCAGGTGCGTTTCCCGTGTCTTCGTTTGGCATACGAGGCGCTGGCAGCTGGAGGTACTGCGCCAGCAATATTGAATGCTGCGAATGAAATCGCAGTAGAGGCTTTTCTGGCTGAAAAAATAGGCTTTATGGAAATTCCGGCAATTATTGAAACGGTTTTATCTGCCTCTCATATTGAAAACGTTTTCTCTATTGAACAGTTGGTGATGGTGGATGCCGAGGCTAGGCAGGCTGCCAGATTGGTATTGGCGTCATCATGAGTTTTGATGAGAGGTAATCAACGATGCTGACCGCAATAGCCTTTATCTTTACATTAGGTTTAATTATTACCGTACATGAGTTTGGTCACTTTCAGATGGCCAGATGGTGTGGTGTCAAAGTGCTTAAATTCTCGATAGGATTTGGAAAGCCGCTATGGAGCACACGGTTTGGTCAGGACCAGACTGAATTTGTGATCGCTGCAATACCGCTCGGTGGCTACGTGAAAATGCTGGGGGAGGAACATGCTGGTGGTATGGATGTAAATGATCAGGACATGACGCGTGCGCTTGATCAGCAAAGTGTGGGAAAGCGTATGGCAATTGTGCTTGCGGGCCCTTTTGCCAACTTATTACTTGCGATTCTGCTTTACTGGGGCTTGTTCATGACAGGTGTGACAGGTATCAAACCCATGATTGGTACGGTGATTGAAGGCACTCCTGCAGCTATTGCACAAATGCACTCAGGGGAGGTTCTGCAGAAACTTAATGGGAAAACAGTTGGCACCTGGCAGGAAGTGCGGTGGTTATTGTTAAAAGAATCATTAAAGAACAGCCCGTTGGAGATTCAAACGATTAATGATCAACAAACAGTCCATCAGTATCTGCTGGACGTTTCTAAAATAGACCATGACAACGTCGATCACGATATTCTGGAAAAAACAGGATTGACGATGTACAAACCTGATATGCCGGCACGTGTAGGTGAGGTAATAAAGGCGAGCCCTGCAGATCAGGCAGGATTAAAAACAGGCGACCTGATATTATCTGTCAATGGGCGCAATATTGCTGATTGGGAGACCTTTGTGAGTCAGGTCAGATTGCATCCCGATGTGAATTTGGAAGTTGTGATTCAAAGAGGTGCAGCCCCCCTGACTTTGGCTATTCGGCCAGAAACGGTCACAGAAAATGGTAAGTCCATCGGCAGGGTAGGTGCAGGATTCCACATGGAACAAAGCGAAATGGATAGGCTGTTCGTCACGACGCATTACTCTGCAATTGGTGCTATCCCGAAAGCCATCGAAAAAACGTGGGATACTGCAGTATTTAGCCTGGAAATGTTGAAAAACATGATCATGGGGCAGGTTTCATGGAAAGGGATGAGTGGCCCGGTTACAATTGCAAGTTATGCAGGCCAGAGCGCCAGCATGGGCATCAAAGTATTCATTGGTTTTTTGGCGTTGATTAGCATTAGCATCGGAGTGCTAAATCTCTTGCCAATTCCCATATTAGATGGCGGTCATTTCATGTATTATATGGTTGAATTTTTTACAGGAAAGCCTGTGCCAGATATCGTTGTGAATATTGGTCAGCGGATAGGCTTTTTCTTATTGGGCTGCATGATGGTGTTGGCGCTATATAATGATATAAATAGATTGATAACAGGCTAACTGAATGGCAATTAAAAAACTACAACAATCAAAATTGAAAATCAGATCTATTCTTTTGCTTATCTCCAGCCTGTACGCAAGTTCCGCGATGGCGCTGGAGCCATTTGTGGTAAAAGACATACGCGTAGAGGGTTTGCAAAGAACCGAGGCCGGAACAGTATTTAGCTACCTGCCTGTCAAAGTTGGTGAGACCATGAACGATGATCTTGCGTCTCAGGCAATTAAATCCTTGTATAACACCGGTTTTTTCAAGGATGTGCGTATAGAAGTTGAAGCGGATGTACTGATTGTCACCGTTCAGGAGCGCTCGGCGATTGCAAAAATCGAGTTTAGCGGTAATAAATCATTCCCTACCGACAAGATGGTAGAAGGTCTCAAGCAAATCGGCTTGGCTGAAGGACAGATCTTCGATAAATCCCAGTTGGATCGAGCCGAGCAGGAAATCAAACGTCAATATTTGTCACAGGGTAAGTATGGCGCTTCAGTAAAAGCAGTGGTTTCGCCACTGGAGCGCAATCGCGTGGCTGTGCGCTTTGACATTGAGGAGGGTGCTGTTTCCAAAATTCGAGATATCAACATTGTAGGCAATAATGCATTTACGATGGATGACTTACGCGCGCAATTTTTATTAACAACGCCAAACTGGATGAGTTGGTGGAATAAGGATGACCAGTACTCCAAACAAAAACTGAACGCTGACCTGGAAACACTCCGATCTTTTTATATGAACCAGGGTTATCTTGAGTTCAACATCGATTCAACACAGGTTTCAATCACACCTGATAAAAAAGATATTTACATTACCGTGAACATCACGGAAGGTGAAAAATATACAATTTCCGAAGTCAAGCTCGCAGGTGAAACACTTGTTCCTGAAGATGAATTGCGTAAGCTTATACAGGTTCAGGCTGGGGATACGTTCAGCCGCGAAAAGGTCACCCAGACCAGTAAAGCAATCAGTGACAGGTTAAGTAACGATGGTTATGCATTCTCCAATGTGAATGCAGTACCAGAGCTAAATAAAGAGCAGCATACAGCTGCATTTACTTTCTTTGTTGATCCGGGTAAACGCGTTTATGTGCGTCGTATCAATATCGTCGGCAATACAAGAACGCGCGATGAAGTCATTCGTCGCGAAGTGCGTCAGCTGGAGTCTGCCTGGTATGCGTCCAACAAGATCAACCGCTCGAAAGAGCGTATCACACGTACGGACTTCTTCTCTGATGTGAACTTGGAAACGCCTGCGGTTGCTGGCACAACAGATCAGGTCGATTTGAATATCAGCGTGACTGAAAAATCTACTGGTAGCGTTCAGTTTGGTGCAGGTTTATCAAGCAACGAAGGCGTTGTATTTGGTATCACCGTCAACCAAAACAACTTTTTGGGTACCGGTAATCGTGTCAGTGCGCAGGTCAATACCGGTAAGGTGAATACGGTCTATTCGCTTTCTTACACCGACCCGTACTTCACGCCGGATGGGGTTAGCCGTGGTATAGATATTTACCGTCGTGATGTGAATACCAGTTCGTTGAGCGTAGGTACCTACAACACCTCGTCATATGGCGGCGGAGTCAGATTCGGTATTCCTCTAAACGAGCGTGACGGGGTCAGTTTTGGCTTGGCGGCAGATTTTACCAAAGTAGATCTGACAAGTGAAAGCCCAAGACAATATCGTGAATTTTGTGGTAACACGAATGGATGTACCAGCAACTCTCTGGTTGCCAGCGCAGGTTGGACGCACGACTCCAGAGATAGTATTCTTTTTACGACCACTGGTGTGTTGCAGCGGTTGACTGGCGAAGTGGCAATGCCAGTATTGGATCTTGAATATTATAAAATTGATTATAAGCACGCATGGTTTAAAGAGGTTTATAAAGGCTTTACCTTTATGCTGAATGGTGAAATCGGCTATGCAGCATCCTATGGCAGTAAAGAGTATCCGTTCTTTAAAAACTTTTATATGGGCGGTGTGAACTCTGTACGTGGCTACGACAACGGTTCTTTAGGGCCCCGAGGTGTTGATTCAACAACTGGTCTAGATTACGCTCTCGGCGGAACCAAGCGTTTGCTGGGTAATGCTGAACTTTATCTGCCTATACCGGGTTTAAAAGACACTAAACAGTTCAGGCTAAGTGCATTCGTTGACGCCGGTAATGTGTTCGGCAAAGATGACGCGTACGACTTTGGAGACCTGCGTTACTCTTCTGGTCTTGGTTTGACCTGGATATCACCATTTGGTCCTTTGAAATTGGTATATGCCAAGCCTCTGAATGACAAGCAAGGTGATAAAACGCAATCTATCCAGTTCCAGTTAGGCCAGCAGTTCTAGTGACTTGATGAATGATATTGATTGTCAGAATTAGCGTGCAAAGCTTACCCTGCCTTATGGCATAATACGCTTGCTGGTTTAGTGGTTTGTTTTAGGAGAATTTAATTGAGTAATATATTGAAAAGTTTGGTGTTGGCAAGTTTGATGACGATTGCTGCAACTGTACAGTCAGCAGAGTTGAAGGTTGGTTATGTGCAAGTGGACAAGATTCTGCAGGACGCACCTCAAACAGCCGAGAGCGGTAAAAAACTGGAACGTGAATTTAGCCCGCGCACTCAAGAACTGGAACGCATGTCCAAGCAAATCAAGGATCTGGAAACAGCTTTAGATAAAGAAGGTTTGACGATTTCAGAGACGGAACGTCGTAATAAAGAACGTGACGTGCAGAATATTAAAATCGAGTTCCAGCGCAAACAAAGAGAACTTCGTGAAGATATCAACCTGCGTAAAAATGAAGAGCTAGGCTCATTACAGGATCGTATCAACAAAGCGGTGCAATCTGTTTCTGAAACAGAAGGCTACGATTTGGTCGTGTATAGCGGGGTAGCATACGCCAGCAAAAAAATAGACATTACAGACAAAGTGTTAAAGCTTCTGGGTAAAAAATAGCCTGTTCAAGTCCTTAAATGTAATCATCGTTGAATAGGTTGATGAATGAGTAAGCAATGCTCGCTTGATGAGATTGCGGCCGCGCTTGGCGGTAGTGTTGTAGGCGATGGTGGCGTGCTGATATCGCGTGTGTCATCTATAGCCAATGCTCAGCCGGGGGCCATCAGTTTTATTAATGATGCCAAATATGAAAAAGCGCTTGCCTCCAGTGGCGCCAGCGCATTTATTTTGAGAGAGGCGTTGTCAGATTTAACAACGCTTCCCAAAATAATTGTAGATAACCCTTATGCCTATTTTGCCAAGGTTTCTGCATATTTGAATCCGTCCCCTGATATTATTCGGGGCATCGCTCCGGGTGCAATGGTTGCTCCATCAGCACAGATTCCACCTTCATGCAGCATTGGGTCATTTTCCGTCATCGGGGAAAATGTTGTATTAGGTGATAATGTTGTCATAGGTAGTGGCTGTGTCATTGAAAATGATGTCACAATCGCTGCGAATACACGTTTGGAACCACATGTCACAATCAAGCATCATTGTTTAATTGGCGAGAATTGTCACCTCTTTTCAGGCGCGGTGATCGGTTCGGATGGTTTCGGTTATGCTGAAGAGAATGGCCAGTGGCTGAAAATTCCGCAAGTTGGCCGAGTGGTTATTCATGCTAACGTTGATGTGGGTGCAAATACAACGATTGACCGGGGTGCTTTGGATGACACCATTGTCGAAGAGGGCGTTAAACTGGATAATCTGATTCAGATTGGCCACAACTGTATTATTGGTGCACACACAGTCATTGCCGGTTGTGTCGGTATTGCCGGCAGTGCGATAGTCGGAAAGCATTGCAAAATAGGGGGGGCAGCTATGGTATTAGGACATCTCGAAATAGCTGATCATGTGACAATTTCACCTGGTAGCATGATCACACGATCCCTGGCTAGCTCCGATACATACACAGCACTGATGCCTTTCCAGACACATAAAGCATGGTTAAGTACCGCAGCTAAAATCCGGCACCTGGATGATTATGCCGACAGAATCAAGCAGCTTGAAAAAGAAATCACGCTGCTTAAATCGAAACAATAATGGCAAATTTTATTAATTAGATTGTTTATCAAACAAAATAAGTCGAGATAAAAATGACGAATACAATAAATCCAACCAGTATGGATATACATGAAATTCTGGATCACCTGCCTCATCGCTATCCGTTTGTATTAATTGATCGCGTAGTTTCTATGGAGTTGGGTAAAGAAATCACTGCCATTAAAAATGTAAGCGTTAATGAGCCCTATTTTCCGGGACATTTCCCATACCATCCGGTGATGCCTGGCGTACTGATTATAGAAGCTATGGCGCAAGCTGCGGCAATTCTGTCATTCAAAACGATGGGTACGAAACCGACAGATGATTCGGTTTATTATTTTGCCGGTATTGATAGTGCGCGTTTCAAAAAGCCGGTATCGCCTGGCGATCAGATTGTCCTGAACGTGAAAATCGATCGCATCTTGAAAGGGATATGGAAGTATACAGGTGTCGCAACGGTCGACGGTGCGGTTGTGGCCGAAGCGCAGATGATGTGCATTTTAAAAGCCATTGAAAAATAACTACAAAAACACCATCATCGTAAGCAATAACAAAATCGTAAAGTAACGTAATGCAGACTGCAAAAATACACCCGACCGCAATTATTGATTCGAGTGCTGAACTGGACTCCAGCGTTGAGGTTGGCGCATATTCTATTATTGGTCCCAATGTAAAGATTGACTCCGGTACTCGTATTGCAAGCCATGTAACAATCAATGGCCCTTCGATTATTGGTAAAAACAATCAGATTTTTCAGTTTTCTTCCTTGGGTGAAGTGCCTCAGGATAAGAAATACAAGGGTGAACCAACACTGCTTGAGATTGGCGATAACAACACGATTCGAGAATTCTGTACATTCAATCGAGGTACTGTGCAGGATAAGGGTACAACCAGAATTGGTAACGATAACTGGATCATGGCGTATGTACATATCGCTCATGATTGTACGATTGGTAACCACACCATCTTTGCCAACAATTCATCTTTAGCAGGGCATGTAGACGTTCATGACCATGCGATTCTGGGTGGCTTTACACTTATCCACCAGTTCTGCAAAATAGGCTCTCATGTGATTACGGCTGTTGGTTCAGTCGTGTTTAAGGATATTCCGCCTTATATCACGGCCGCCGGTTATGATGCTAAACCTCATGGCATCAATGCAGAAGGTTTAAAGCGCAGAGGCTTTTCGGCTGATAGCATTTTGCAGATTAAGCGTGCTTATAAAACGCTTTATCGCAAAGGGTTAACTCTGGAAGAGGCTAAAGTGGAGCTCGCTGCAATGCAGTCAGAAATGCCAGAAATCACATTACTGTCAGATTTTCTGAACACTTCTGCACGCGGCATCGTTCGTTAATCGTCTTGAATCATGGTTAGAATTGGTATTGTGGCTGGTGAAGCCTCAGGTGACCTGTTAGGCAGTCATCTGATTCAAGCACTCAAGAAAAAGCACGCGGATCTGGAGTTTATCGGGATTGCCGGCCCTAAAATGATGGGTGAGGGCGCCAAGACATTATTTCCTATCGAGCGCCTGTCTGTGAGAGGCTATCTTGAGGTAATCAAACATCTTTTTGGGTTACTTAAATTAAGGCGCCAGTTACTTGACTACTTTTTAAGCAACCCTCCAGATATCTTTATTGGGATCGATGCGCCGGATTTTAACTTCTGGCTAGAGAAAAAGCTCAAAAAGAAGGGTATCAAGACCATTCACTATGTCAGTCCATCTATTTGGGCCTGGCGAAAAAATCGCATCAAAAAAATAAAAAAATCCGTCAATCAAATATTGGCTTTATTTCCATTTGAGCCACCTTTGTATCAACAAGAAGGCATTTCTGTGTGTTATGTTGGGCACCCCTTGGCTGATATGCTGCCTTTAGTGCCGGATATGGCTGGTGCGCGGGATGTACTCAAACTGGACGCATCTGCTCTTGTAGTTGCAATGTTGCCAGGCAGCAGGCAAAGCGAGGTGCAACAGCATGCGGATTTGTTCGTGCAGACAGCAAAGCAGATTTATGCGCAGCAGCCTAATGCGATATTCCTGGTTCCATTGATTACACGGGAAACGCGTAGAATTTTTGAATTGGCGATTTTCAATGAACAAGAGAAACTTCCAATTCAATTGCTGTTTGGCCATGCACACGATGCAATGGAGGCGGCTAACGTTGTGATAGTCGCTTCTGGTACAGCTACTCTCGAAGCTGCTTTGCTAAAAAAACCGATGGTGATTACTTATCGCATGCCCAAGCTGAGTTGGCAATTACTCAAGCGTATGCGCCTGCAGCCTTATGTCGGCTTGCCCAATATACTCGCTAACAAGTTCGTAGTGCCTGAGTTACTGCAGAACGATGCTACACCGGAAAAACTGGCGGATGCCACATTGGCTATGGTAAGTGATAAAGTCAAGCTGGCAGAGATAGAAAAGGAATTTACTGCTATTCATCATAGCTTGCAGCAAAATACTGCGGAGAAAGCCGCCAACGCTATTCTTGCACATCTGAAATGAACAATATGCGTCTGATATGTGGTGTTGATGAAGCCGGGCGCGGACCTTTAGCCGGTGCGGTTTATGCGGCTGCCGTGATACTGAACCCGGAAAGACCGATTCATGGTTTGGCTGACTCAAAAAAACTCAGTGAAAGTAAACGCGATGCACTCGCTATAGAAATCAAGCAGCATGCTCTGGCTTGGGCGATTGCCACTGCCAGTGTTGAGGAGATTGATCGTATCAATATCCTGCAAGCTAGCCTGCTTGCAATGAAACGTGCAATTGAAGCGATGCTAACTCAGTTTAATATTTCAGCGACCCCAGATACTATATTGGTGCAGGTGGATGGTAATAAATGCCCTAAAATCGACTTGCCGTGTGAAGCGATTGTCAAAGGGGATAGCAAGGTTCAAGCCATCTCGGCAGCTTCTATCCTGGCTAAAACTGCTCGGGATGCAGAGTTGTATGCGTTGGATAAGCAGTATCCGATGTATGGTTTTGCGCAGCACAAAGGGTACCCAACTGCCGCACATATGGCGTTGTTGCAGCAGCATGGTGTTTCCCCGGTGCATAGACGCAGTTATGCACCGGTGCGTAATTTATTGGTGAAAACCTAGGCCAATAACAAAAAAACAGTAGGCTTTTTGTGCAGGTCTGGCAAAGCGTGCTGTTTCCAGTCTTTTACACGCTTGGTGACAATAAACTCATCTTGCAAGCTGATATTGCAGGCGATACATAGCCTTGTTTCAGGTTGGCAGCTTGCTAGAATATCATCCAGTAAATGTTGGTTGCGGTATGGCGTCTCAATAAATATCTGGGTTTCATTGTTCTTCTGTGAAAGCTTCTCGATTTCCTTTAATCGCTGTATACGAGCAGCCTTGTCAGCTGGCAAGTAGCCAAGAAAGGTAAAGCGCTGGCCGTTGAAGCCAGAGGCCATCAGGCTAAGCAGAATCGAGCTGGGGCCAACCAATGGGCTTACGCGAATGCCTTTTTCATGCGCCAGCGCTGCAAGCTTGGCACCCGGGTCGGCAATTCCCGGGCAACCTGCTTCACTCATCAAACCTACGTCTTTCCCTGCCAGTAGAGGTGCCAGCAGCGCTGGTACCGCTTTATCATCTGTGTGTTCATTTAATGTATGTAGCATCAGTTCACGCACTGGTTTTTGCGTTTTCATCAACCCTAGAAAGCGCCGTGCAGTCTTCTCGTTCTCTACGACAAATATTTCCAGCTTTTGTGCAATGCTAATAACATCTGGCGGCAATGCACGTGCCAGATTGTCATCACCAAGTGTTACAGGAATAAAATAGAGTGTGCCTAATGCCATACAAATTCCAACTTAATACTTAACTTGAACACGGTAAGTAAGAGTCACTTTGCCTTCTGCAGGAACATCGATTTTCCATACTGCCGTATTGCTTGTGGCTTTGTAACTGGGGTGGCTTTCTTTCAAAATCTTCCAGTCGGCAGGAATAGGTTCCTGGATAGTAACCGTTGTACGCTCTTTCTTGGCATTTTTAATGACAATTTCGTATGCACTTTCAAACATGCTATTGCCTTTTGCCGGACGTGGCATTGTTTTAAAGTCAGTCTGTTTTTTATCAGCGGTGACATCAAAAGCATCGCCCAGTTTTAGGCGCACGGTCTCGTTCTTTGGTGTGTGGTCAATATTGTCTTCACCTACAAATTGGGCATTATTCTGACTATCTTTCTTGTACATACGCATGATGCCTTTTGGAAGCGGCATGCCAAGTTTTGCAGCTTCTTTATTGTCAAATTCCACAAATACGCCAACTTTCAGTTTCTGTCCCAAATCACCATAGCTGGAGCCGTAATAATAATCTGCACCGCGTAACACCAGTTCTTTACGTGCAGGAACATTGACTGCAGAAAGCAGTGCGACTTGTTTGGTTTGGTTTTCCGCGATTGTAGTTGGTCTATCCAGACTATATAAGTGATACTCCAATAAAGCCTCTTCAGCCATTGGTGCTGAGGCTTCTGCTACCATATCCATTTTTGCTTTGCGTGCCATGCTGATGTTGCGGAAGTCTTGCTGTACGCGATTTACATCACCCGCCACCAGTTGCAGTTTCGCGTTGTTGTAACTCGCTCCACTTGTGTTAGTGAGGGTTACCCAGCCGGACAGATCTATACTGTCTTCTTTCGGGCTTAATTCGGCTACGTAGTCAGCCTTCCATCCCAGCCCACCGGTTAAATAACTTAGTTCAACAGTTTGATCAGCAGCAGTTTTATTGTTGAGTTTGGTGACAAGTGTAGGGCGGTCACGAAGGTTGGCTGGAACGTCATTATAAACAATACGTCCCGGTATGCCGGTTTCAATCCGGTTGCCGATTTTCATTACCACGCCATTATTCGCAGATAACACGGTTGCGGGTTCTGAAGATTCTGCACCGGTAGTAGGATTGACTCTGACGATACTGACGTTTTTACCTACATATTTTTCCAACAACTTTTGTGGTGTAAGTAAATCGAAGTCAAAATTCTGCTCTAATGTCGTGAAGCTGCCAGGGTTGCTCAGGCTACGCAGCAAAGCTGTTTCTGGCCGAATCTGTGCACTTACATCTCGTAATGCAAGGTTGTTTAACCCACTATTTATTTTTACTTTGCGTTGATCCTTGACCAAAGCCAAGTCATTGTTATAGATAGTTACCGATACCGACTGTTGATCTGTCAGACTGCTGCGCATCTCATCCGACTCCAGAGAAAGCACACCAGTTGAAAGTGTTGAAAGAACGCAGAGGACGATGAATTTATATCTGTTAGTCATTACAAACTCCTTTTGAATGGGAATAATCGTTAATCAGCCTGAGTTTAAAAAATCAAGCGTTAATGATTAAACGTTGCGCAATGATTAAAGGGGTTAATTTTTTTCAAAAAATTTATAAAATATTGACGCCTTCGTTTTGTAGCATATTTACCAAAGCGATTAACGGCAATCCAATCAAAGCATTAGGGTCATCTCCCGTCATTCTTTCTATGATTGCAATGCCTAATCCTTCTGACTTTGCGCTGCCTGCACAGTGGTAGGGCTGTTCTTTCAGCAGGTAGCTTTCAATCTGCTCGTCTGTCAGATTCCTGAATTTTACAGTATAGGGTATAACATCAGCCTGAATGGTTTGTTTGGCAGCATGATAGAGACACAATGCGCTATGAAAAATCACTTCACGTCCACGCATCATGCGCAACTGCTTGCTCGCATTGGTATGATTCAGAGGTTTTCCAAGTTGGATGTCATCTAAGGTTGCTACCTGGTCGCAACCTATAATCAGTGCCGAAGGGTTGGTTTCAGCGATCTTTCTTGCTTTTACCTGTGCCAGCCTTAAAGCGGTCTGTTGTGGCAATTCATCTGCCAATGGCGTTTCATCTACATCTGGTGAAATACAGATGAAGGGCAGTTGTAAGCGAGTAAGCAGTTCGCGTCGGTAGATAGAGGATGAAGCAAGTATGAGTTCAGAGTTCATCTGGTATATCCTTAAAAGCTGAATAAAAAAGCCGACAGATAATGCTGTCGGCTTATATGCTTAAGAGTAACTTTAACTACTCAGGTTGAATCTCAAGCAGAGACTCGTCAGGATTGACCGAGTCACCTTTGTTAACATGGATGGCGACAACAACCCCCGAAGTTGCTGCCTGAATCTCGTTTTCCATCTTCATGGCTTCAATCACCAGCACGCCGTCGCCAGCATTTACTTTGTCACCAGCTTTCACTTTAACAGCTACAATTGTTCCTGGCATAGACGTTGTGACATGGCCTGGATGTGTCGGGCGCGGGCGGCCGCTTTTTGCTGCAACTTCTTTCTTTTTGCTGCCGCTACTTGCTGAGCCGCCGGAAACTTGGATTTCACTCAATGTCTCAACAAAAACCTCTTCTGCAATACCATCCACTGAAACATAGTAAGGGCGTTTTTCTTCGCCACTATGACCGCTACCTGTCAGGTTGATGTGGAATGTTTCGCCATGCAGCGTTACTTTGAACTCGTTCGGTGCAAAGCGCGGACCAGCTGAGTTCACAGCCGCTTTATCCAGAAGCACTTCTGGCGTCAATGAGCCGGCATTGCGCTCTTGCAGATAGGTTTTGCCAATATCTGGGAACATGGCATAAGTCAGCACATCTTCATCTGACTTAGCAAAAAGCTCGGCTTCAGTTTTTAACTTAACCATTTCCGGTTCCAGCAAATCAGCCGGACGGCAAGTGATCACCTCGCCATCATGTACTGCTAATTGCTTAACAGATTCGCTGACTGCTGCAGGTGATTTGCCGTATTTGCCCAAGAAGTAGTTTTTTACTTCATTGGTAATTGATTTATAGCGAGCACCTGTCATGACATTCAACACTGCCTGCGTGCCGACGATTTGAGAGGTCGGAGTAACCAGCGGAGGGAAACCCAAGTCTTCACGCACACGCGGGATCTCGGCCAGCACTTCATCCATACGATTGAGCGCGCCTTGTTCTTTTAACTGGTTTGACAGATTAGAGATCATGCCGCCTGGCACCTGGTTAACAAGTACGCGTGTATCTACACCAGTGAAATCACTTTCAAACTGCCAGTATTTCTTACGCACGTCGCGGAAGTAAGCTGTGATTTCCTGCAGTGCAGCCAAATCTAGGCCGGTGTCGTATTCAGTACCTTTTAAAGCGGCTACGATACTTTCTGTCGATGAATGGCTTGCGCCCTCACCGAATGATGAGTTACATGTATCTATAATCGATGCGCCGGCCTCAATACCTTTCAGGAAACACATGGCAGACAGTCCGGAAGTCGCATGGCTGTGCAAATGGATTGGCAGGCTTACGGCTGCGCGTAAAGCTTTAACCAGATCGCTGGTGCTTTGAGGTGTCAGCAAGCCTGCCATGTCTTTAATGGCAAGTGTGTCACAGCCCATGGACTCAAGCTCTTTTGCAAGTTCAACGAAGTGAGGAATGTCGTGTACAGGGCTTGTTGTATAGCTAATCGCCCCTTCAGCGTGTTTACCGATCTTTTTAACCGCTTCGATAGAGGTTCTTAAATTGCGTGTATCGTTCATCGCGTCAAAAATACGGAACACATCCACACCATTGTCGGCGGATTTTTGTACGAATGCACGTACAACGTCATCAGAGTAATGACGGTAACCCAATAAATTCTGACCGCGCAATAGCATCTGAATGCGACTGTTTGGCAGGGCCTTGCGTAGCTTTGCCAAACGCTCCCATGGATCTTCCTTTAGAAAGCGCACACAGGCATCAAACGTTGCGCCCCCCCATGCTTCTAACGACCAAAACCCGATTGCATCAAGCTTTGCGCAGATGGGTAACATATCATTTGTACGCATGCGTGTTGCGATTAACGATTGATGTCCATCGCGTAAAACTAATTCGGAAACAAATACTTTTGCCATTTTTTAATCTATCGGTTCTAGGTTTAAATATATTTTTAAATAGTTGACTGCTTTATATGCCTTCATGAGCTGCAATTGCAGCAGAAATGGCTGCAGCAATTAACTCAGGCGGTATCTCGTTCTTGTAGTTCGCCAGTTCAGGGTGTGACTCTACAAAACTGGTGTTGAATTCAGCGTTCTTGAAATCTTCATGTTTCAGAATTTCTTGGTAATACGGAATCGTTGTTTTTACACCGTAAATTAACATGTCATCCAGAGCACGACGACCGCGCTCGATTACACTTTCCCAATTGAGTGCCCATACGGTAAGTTTTGCACACATTGAGTCATAGTACGGCGGAATAACGTAGCCACTAAAAATCGCTGCATCCATACGAATGCCAGGGCCACCAGGTGCATAGTAGCGTGTAATTTTGCCAAAGCTGGGCAGGAAACCGTTTTTAGGGTCTTCCGCATTGATGCGGAACTCCATCGCGTAACCTCTGAATTGCACGTCTTTTTGCTGATATTGTAGTGGTAATCCATAAGCAACGCGGATTTGCTCTTGCACGATATCGATACCGGTAATGGTTTCTGTTACTGTATGTTCAACCTGCAAGCGAGTGTTCATTTCCATGAAATAGAAAGTATTGTCTGAGTCTAACAGGAACTCTACCGTACCTGCGTTCTCATAACCAACCGCTTTGGCTGCTTTTACTGCCAAACCGCCAATATACTCTCGCTGAGCCTGTGTCAGTTGAGGGGAGGGGGCGATTTCAATCAATTTTTGGTTGCGACGTTGAATAGAGCAGTCACGCTCAAACAAATGAATCACATTACCTTCAGAGTCGGCCAGCACTTGCACTTCAATATGGCGTGGTGAAACAACACACTTTTCAAGAAAGACTTCAGGTTTGCCAAAAGCTTTACTTGCCTCGCTGATGACGCGATCATAATTACTCAATAACTCTTTTTCACTGTCGCAGCGACGTATGCCACGACCGCCACCGCCATTGGTTGCTTTAAGCATCACTGGGTAACCGATTTGGTTTGCCAGTGTAACGGCTTCTTCTAAATTTTCCAGGTTTCCGTCGCTACCTGGTGTGCAGGGGATACCGGCGCTGGTCATTGCATTTCTTGCTTGTATCTTGTCACCCATCTGGCGAATGACATCTGCGCTTGGTCCGATGAACTTCACGCCACGGCGCTCACAGATTTCTGCCAACTCAGGATTCTCTGACAAAAAACCATAGCCGGGATGGAGTGCGTCGCAACCGGAGGCTACTGCCAAATTTACGATGTTATGTGCATTCAAATAACCAGCTACTGGATCTGAGCCTATATTGTAAGCTTCGTCAGCTTTCTTGACGTGCAAAGCCTGACGATCTGCATCAGAGTAAATCGCAACAGATTTAATGCCCATTTCTGAACAAGCGCGTACAATACGCACTGCGATTTCACCTCGGTTGGCAACTAGAATTTTTTTGAACACTTAGACAAGCCCTGAAATTTGATACAAAAACCGTGTAATTGTAGCATGTGCTAATTGATAGCTAAATCCCTAGCGCTAAATTTAACTGTCATTTTATAACGCTTTTAAACAGTAAATACGAAAAATGAGCTCACAACACCTATTGATTGATAATGTAGCCTTTGCCAAACGGAATGAGCATGCAGTTGGCGATATCATGTTGGCTGACTTTGTCAGGTTGTCAGATCTGTTGCGTGCTCATGCTTTAGGTGATGGTGGACGCGAAGCTAAAGTAAAAGGTCAGATTCATTATGTGCTTGACGGAAAAACCGATGCTATCGGGCGAAATTTTTTGCATCTTGCAATCAATGCAAATTTGACTGTGATTTGTCAGCGCTGCCTTGATATTATGCCACTTGAACTGGATATTAGTTTTGATTACCTGATAACAGACCAGAAACTGCAGGATGCGGATGCTGAAGAGGATGATGATTTTGATATGCAGGAGGCCAGTCAGGCTATGGATCTGCTGGCTTTGATTGAGGATGAGTTGATCATGGCGATACCAATGGCGCCTATGCATGAAAATAATTGTGGCTCAGGTGTAACCGAGAGTGGTGAGAAGTCGAATCCTTTCTCGGCCCTGAAGGGATTGTTCAAGTCTTGATGGTTGTGGCCAATAAAAGTCGAAATTGGCTGACAAATCCTTTGATTTGTATTATTATTGCGGATTAAGTAATTTTATCTAATCTTAAATTAGCGATGCGCTTTGTAAATCTATAGATTTATAGAGATGAAAAGGGTGCGTCAGTTTGTATGTAATTGAGATGATGTTTTAATCATTTTATTGGAGTTTATTATGGCAGTTCAACAAAACAAAAAGACACCTTCAAAGCGCGGCATGCACCGTTCACATGACTTTTTGACAAACCCACCACTAGCAGTTGAGCCAACAACAGGCGAAACACATCTGCGTCACCATGTTAGCCCAAATGGCTACTATCGTGGTCGTAAAGTATTGCCATCAAAAGGCGAATAATTTTACTTCCCAAACGAATTCGCTTAGATAGTATCTAGAGGTTAAGATTTGTTTGGTAGTTAAGAAATCATTTAACGCCGCTCCGTTACTGGAGCGGCGTTAGTGTTTTAATGACACGAGAATTTATAAGAGTGTTAAGTCATAATTAACGATTTGTCTGCTGCGATCTAGTTTAGTTTGCACCGATGATTTAATGTGATTTGATTAAACCCCTGTCATTCAGTGAGTATAAATCTACATGGATATTACAGTCGCGATTGATGCAATGGGCGGTGATCATGGCCCGCATGTTACTATTCCCGCTGCGCTAAAGGCGCTTGAGTCGGACGATCAATTGAATGTTGTGCTGGTCGGGCTGGGTGATGCGATTGAAGCAGAACTTAAAGCAAACAAAGCAAGTGTAAGCTCTCGCCTACGCATTCATCACGCAAGTGAGGTGGTGACGATGGATGAGTCACCACAAAGCGCACTCAAAAATAAAAAAGATTCCTCCATGCGCGTTGCAATCAATTTGGTTAAAAGTGGTGAGGCCAATGCTTGCGTGAGCGCAGGCAATACAGGCGCATTGATGGCAACTGCACGTTTCGTATTAAAAACATTACCAGGTATTGATCGTCCTGCCATCACATCGACGCTGCCAAGCGAAAAAGGCAACACCTACATGCTGGACTTGGGGGCTAACGCAGACTGCACCCCTGAGCATTTATACCAATTTGCTATTATGGGCGCCATGCTGGTGAGTTGTGTCGAACATAAAGAGCGCCCGACGGTAGGCTTGCTGAATATCGGTTCCGAAGATATCAAGGGTAATGAGGTCGTAAAACAGGCTGGTGAATTATTAAAAGCTAGTCACCTGAACTTCTACGGCAACGTAGAAGGTAATGACATTTTCAAAGGGACAACTGATCTTGTCGTATGTGATGGCTTTGTCGGTAATGTGTCATTGAAAACCACCGAAGGTCTGGCACATATGATGGGTAAGTTTTTAACCCAGGAATTCAAGCGAAACTGGCTGACCAAACTGATGGCGCTTGGCGCCTTACCTGTGCTTAAAGCCTTTAAAAGGCGTCTGGACCCCAGGCGTTACAATGGCGCAAGTTTTTTAGGTTTGCGAGGTATTGTGGTTAAAAGCCATGGCGGAGCAGATCAGGTCGCTTTTCTTTCGGCTATCCATGTGGCAGTTGAAGAGGCGCGTAGCGGTGTATTGCGCCGCATTACAGAACAGTTGGAAATTGAACATTTGCAACCTATCAAGGTTGTAGAAACTTCACAGGACACACAATGATATTTTCTCGTATTGCCGGTACTGGCAGTTATTTGCCTTCAAAGATTCTCACCAATGCTGAATTGGAGAAGATGGTAGACACTTCAGATGAGTGGATTTTTACCCGTACAGGAATACGTGAGCGTCATATCGCTGCTGAAAATGAGTTTACCAGTGACTTGGCGCTTAACGCTGCACAAAATGCGATTGCCAGTGCAGGAATAATGGCAGATGATATCGATTTGATTATCGTTGCAACGACTACACCAGATAAGGTGTTTCCTAGTGTGGCGACGATAGTACAGCGTAAATTAGGTATTGCAGGATGTCCTGCTTTTGATTTGCAGGCAGTATGCAGTGGTTTCGTTTATGCGCTTGCTACGGCTAATAATTTTATCAAGGCTGGTAGTAGCCAATGTGTACTAGTGATTGGTGCAGATACGTTCTCGCGCATCACTGATTACACGGATCGCGGTAATTGTATTTTATGGGGTGATGGTGCCGGTGCGGTTATTTTGCAGGCATCACAGGAACAAGGGATCATTTCTACACATCTGCACGCAGATGGTAATTATGAAAATATGCTGCATGTTCCTCGTAAAAATGACGGTAAAGATACGGTAGTGATGGAAGGCAATCCTGTATTTAAAGTGGCCGTTAATACTTTGGATCAGATTGTGGATGAAACGCTGGCTGCAAATAACATGCAAAAGTCGGATATCGACTGGCTGGTGCCACATCAGGCAAATATCCGTATTTTGCAGGCCACGGCCAAGAAGCTGGATATGAGTATGGATCGGGTTGTGTTAACGGTTGATAAGCATGGTAACACGTCTGCTGCCTCTATTCCTTTGGCGCTGGATACTGCGGTGAGAGACGGCCGCATTCAACGCGGTGATGTTATTTTGATGGAAGCCTTTGGGGGTGGTTTTACCTGGGGATCTGCATTAATTAAGTATTGATTAATCAATATATTAAATTATCTATATAGAGTTACTTATTAAGAGTTCGATATGAAAAATCTAGCATTTTTTTTCCCTGGACAAGGCTCACAATCTGTAGGAATGATGAGCGGCTTTGGTGACTCCAGTGTCATTCGAGATACATTTGCAGAGGCCTCGGATGTTCTTGGGGTTGATCTATGGTCAATGGCAACAGAACCCAATGAGGCCATTAACGAAACTACGAATACTCAGCCAATTATGCTAACAGCCGGTGTGGCTACTTGGCGTGCATGGTTATCAACTTCAGAGTTCAAACCTTCGATTTTGGCTGGGCATAGCCTCGGTGAGTACACAGCACTGGTCGCGGCTGGAGCTTTATCTTTCAAAGATGCGTTACCCCTGGTTCGTTATCGTGCGCAGGTAATGCAAAATGCTGTGCCAGCTGGGGTTGGTGCAATGGCTGCAATTCTTGGTCTGGATGATGACGTCGTGCGAGCTGTTTGTGCCGAGGCGTCACAAAACGAGGTGCTGGAAGCGGTTAACTTGAACTCTCCTGGCCAAGTTGTGATTGCTGGTAACAAAGCTGCTGTTGAGCGCGGCATGGATATTGCGAAGGCAAAAGGTGCCAAACGTGCGTTGCCTTTACCTGTAAGCGTGCCGTCTCACTGTGCACTTATGAAGCCTGCGGCAGTAAAATTGGCAGAATACCTGAAAGAAGTAGCGGTAAATACTCCTGCGATTGCTGTGATACATAACGCAGATGTCGCAGCATACAACAATAGCGATAAAATCAAGGATGCGCTGGTGCGTCAGTTGTATAGTCCAGTACGCTGGGTCGAAACTGTTCAGCACATTGCTCAGCAAGGCGTTATACAGGCTGCCGAATGTGGGCCTGGCAAAGTCTTGGCAGGCTTGACCAAGCGTATTGTTGCAGAATTGCCATGCGTTGCATTGACTAGTAATGATGCTTTAACCGAACTAAAAAACTCACTTTAAAATTATTTAGAGGTAACACTTATGTTAGCTGGACAAATTGCATTGGTTACAGGCGCTAGTCGCGGAATTGGTGCGGCGATAGCATTGGAACTCGGGAAACAAGGTGCGACAGTGATTGGCACTGCAACATCGGACAAAGGCGCAGTTGCAATAACTGAAACTTTAACGGTGGCAGGCATCAGGGGCGAGGGAATGGCCCTGGACGTTAATGATGCGTCACAAGTTGAGGCAACATTGAAGGCTATTGGTGAAAAGTATGGTGATGTCAGTGTATTGGTTAACAATGCAGGCATTACCCGCGATACTTTGCTGATGCGCATGAAAGATGAGGATTGGGATGCCGTGCTGAGCACCAACCTCACTTCAGTTTATCGTATGAGTCAGGCTGTTCTGCGCCCGATGATGAAAGCACGTGCTGGTCGTATCATCAGCATTTCATCCGTCGTTGGACACATGGGTAATGCAGGGCAAACAAACTACGCTGCAGCTAAGGCGGGCATGACAGGTTTCACTAAATCTTTGGCTGCCGAGGTTGGCAGCCGAGGCATCACGGTGAATTGTGTGGCACCGGGCTTTATTGAGACTGACATGACCGCAGAGCTATCTGAAGAGATCACCAATAAAATGTTGTCGCGTATCCCGGTTGGCAGGCTAGGTTCAGTCAAGGAAATTGCGGCAACAGTCGCATTTCTGGCGTCACCAAGTGCGGCTTACATTACGGGTGAGACTATTCACGTGAATGGCGGCATGTTAATGGTGTAATAGTCATACTTAACTTCAATGTTTTGCTATGATTGATTAAGTTTTTTGTATTATTGGCGAGTTTTGGTAGAATGCTGTCTTAGCTGAGCTATTTTTATGCAGGGCTATTTTTTATAATTAAGGGGTAATTAGATGTCTGACATCGAACAACGCGTTAAGAAAATTGTTGCTGAACAATTAGGTGCAAATGAAGCTGATGTTAAAAATGCATCATCATTTGTAGATGATTTGGGTGCTGACTCACTCGATACAGTAGAGTTGGTAATGGCGCTAGAAGAAGAATTTGACTGCGAAATTCCAGATGAAGAAGCAGAAAAAATCACTACAGTTCAATTAGCGATTGATTACATCAATACTAACCTCAAGTAATTCAAATTAAAGCAGTAAGCTCAAATGGGCTTGCTGCTTTTTATCATTTAGTTTGATAAGCCTTGTTATGGTGATTATAGTTTCAGATGTTTTGGAGCTAAAGTTACAGGACAAGCCTTATGCACACATAATCGAGATGATGCGGGATGGCATATTCCATTATGCTTAGAATTTTAACGACCCGTCATACTATTTAAAGGTACCTTATGTCTAAACGTAGAGTTGTCGTCACTGGTCTTGGTGTAGTTTCACCGGTTGGAATTGGCGTTAAAACAGCTTGGGATAACCTGATTGCCGGTAAGTCGGGCATTACACAAATCACCAAATTCGATGCAAGTGCTTTTACTTCTACCATTGCTGGCGAAGTTAAGGATTTCAATGTTGAAGATTTCCTGACAGCAAAAGACGCAAGGCGTATGGACACTTTCATTCAATACGGCTTGGCTGCAGCGATTGAGGCAGTAAAAGACTCCGGTATTGTTGCGACTGAAGAGAATGCTGAACGCATCGGTGTCTCAATTGGTTCTGGCATAGGCGGTATGCAATTCATTGAAGATACCGATTTGCTTTATCAGGAGTCTGGCCCGCGTAAGATATCTCCATTCTTCATTCCTGGCACAATCATTAATATGATTTCAGGTAATTTGAGTATTATGTTTGGCTTCAAAGGACCTAATGTCGCAATTGTGACGGCTTGTACAACAGGTACGCACTCTATTGGCGATGCATCACGCATGATTGAATATGGTGATGCTGATGTGATGATTGCTGGCGGTGCAGAAGCTGCTATCACACGCTTAAGTGTAGGGGGGTTTGCTGCTTCACGTGCACTTTCTACCCGTAACGATGACCCCGCAACGGCTAGCCGTCCATGGGACAAGGACCGTGATGGGTTTGTGATTGGTGAGGGTGCTGGAGTGTTAGTGCTGGAAGAGTATGAGCACGCTAAAAAACGTGGCGCCAAAATCTATGCTGAACTAAGCGGTTACGGCATGAGTGCAGATGCTTACCATATGACTGCGCCTAACATGGATGGACCTCGCCGCTCTATGCGCAACGCGATGCAGAACGCAGGTATTAATCCGGATGCGGTACAATTCGTCAATGCGCACGGTACATCTACGCCTTTGGGAGATGCCAACGAAACGAATGCAATCAAAGCAGCTTTCGGCGATCATGCATACAACTTGGTTGTGAATTCTACAAAATCCATGACGGGACACCTGCTTGGCGGTGCTGGGGGGCTGGAGTCAGTATTTACCGTGTTGTCAGTGCACAATCAGATTTCACCGCCAACCATTAATATTTTCAATCAGGATCCTGAGTGCAATCTGGACTTCTGTGCCAATACTGCGCGTGACATGAAAATTGAATATGCATTGAAAAACAATTTTGGTTTTGGTGGCACGAATGGTAGTTTGGTGTTCAAAAAAATGTAACCATATAAAAATATAGCTGATCGCTATAGAAGTTCTTTTAAGTCTTTTCCCAAGCCCGCTAATCAAAGCTTAGCGGGCTTTTTATTGTCTTGTTTTGGTGGTTTATTTATGGATGCTATGGTTTAATTACGTCTTATGAATCGCCACCATTCATCGCTCATCAACGGCAGTTTTGACCATGCAATCTCACCCTTTGACCGCGGCTTTGCCTATGGTGATGGTGTGTTTAGGACAATGCAAATACGCGATGGTCTACCTGTGAGCTGGCCATTTCATTACCAGAAACTTGTCGCAGATTGCGCCGCTATTGGAATCGTTTGCCCCAGCGCAGAATTGTTAATGAGTGATCTGCAGCAGCTTTTTCCTATCCATGAGCATGATGAAAACGAAGTTCAGGTCGCTAAAATTATCATCACCAGAGGTGAAGGGGAGCGCGGTTACGCACCCCCCGCTGTTACTATACCCACGCGGGTGATCATTAAATCTTCAATGCCGCAATATGCAGCAAGTCATTACCAGCAGGGCGTACAGTTGCATGTGTGCGAGATACGGTTGGGCGCTCAGCCCAAACTTGCTGGCATCAAACATTTAAACCGGCTTGAAAATGTGTTGGCGCGCATGGAGTGGCGTGATGATTCAATCTTTGATGGATTGCTTTTAGATCAGCAGGGTAATGTCATTGAATGCACGATGAGCAATATTTTTGCGCGATATGGTAATTATCTTTATACGCCGGATTTAAGTCTATGCGGTGTTGCCGGCATTACAAGGCAACGTATACTCGGGCTGGAAACAGTGCTTGATTTGAGTGCAGATGTAACGACTTTGTCTTTAGAGAAAGTATTACAGGCAGATGAGGTGATTATCTGTAATAGCCTCTATGGCGCATTTCAGGTGAAAACGATTGGCAGTAAAACTTGGGCTACACAAAAGCTGGCATCCACAATAAGAAATATATTCAAACATGGTTAAACGTATCAAAAGCTGGTTGCTGTTAGGCATCATTATCTCGCTCTGTATAGCTGGCTGGCTGGTGTATTACGCGATATCGCCACTAAAATTACAGCCAAATAGCCAGGAGATTGTAATTCAACCTAAAAGCGGTTTAAAGAGTATCGCTAATCAACTGGTAGCACAAGGGGTGCTAAATGAACCGTGGCGTTTTGTATTGTTAGCCAAACTGCTCAATAAAGAACAATATCTGCAGGCAGGCAATTACACACTCAATAAAAATGTCTCACCATATCAATTACTGTTATCGCTTAACCACGGCAAAGCAACTCAAGGTAGCGTGACCTTTATCGAAGGACGTACCTTTGCGCAAATGCGGGAAAAACTCGCAAAGAACGACGCAGTGAAACAAACCATTTCGAATCTGTCAGAGACCGAGATACTGCAATTGGTCGGGTCTAATCGTACTGTTGCTGAAGGTTTGTTTTTTCCAGACACCTTTTATTTCGACCGAAATACTGCTGATATTGAATTGCTAAAGATCAGTCACAACGCGATGCAAACCAAATTGGAAAAAGCATGGCAGAACCGCGACACAAACTTGCCGTATAAAAACAGTTATCAAGCCTTGATCATGGCTTCAATCATTGAGAAGGAAACGGGAAAGGCTAGCGAAAGGCCGATGATTGCTGGTGTGTTCATTAACCGGTTACGTTTAGGGATGCGGTTGCAGACAGACCCAACCGTCATCTACGGCATAGGTGCACGGTATGACGGCAACATTCGCAAAAAAGACTTATTGACTGATACACCTTACAATACCTATACGCGCAACGACCTGCCGCCTACGCCTATAGCCATGCCTGGGCTTGCTGCTATAGAGGCGGCTTTGCATCCTGCAAAAACAAAAGCGATCTACTTTGTAGGCAAGGGTGACGGTAGTCATGCCTTTTCAGATAATCTCAATGAACATAATCGCGCAGTTGTTCGATATCAGTTGAAAAAATAAATTTATGACAGCAAAATTTATCACTCTGGAAGGTATGGACGGTGCAGGTAAAAGCACGCACATCCCCAGCATCATTAAAGCACTTGAATCACGCGGGGTAGAAGTCGTCTCTACCCGTGAGCCAGGCGGTACAGCATTGGGCGAGCGTTTGCGGGAATTGCTGCTACATGAAGCAATGCATCCCGAAACGGAGACATTGCTAATGTTTGCGGCACGCCGCGAGCATATCGCAAATGTCATTGCACCCGCACTGGCGCGAGGTGCCTACGTGCTTTCCGACAGGTTTACAGATGCTACTTATGCCTATCAATGTGGTGCAAAAGGCGTGCTGGCTTCCAAGGTCGAGCTATTGGAGCAATGGGTGCAGGAGGATTTGCAACCGGATTTAACGCTGTTATTTGACGTGCCTGTGGACGTCAGTGTTCAGCGCCTTTCGACTGCGCGTGAGCCCGATAAATTCGAGCGCGAATCTGCCGAATTCTTTACGCGTATCCGCAATGCATACTTAAAACGAGCCAGTGAAAACCCAAACCGATTCATAGTGATTGATGCCAATAAATCACTCGTAGAAGTTGCTAAAGCAGTTGAAGAGATTATTGCAACCCTATAATTTAAATGAATAACTCAACAAAAATCTATCCATGGCAATCTAAAGTCTGGGAACGGCTTAACCAGGATGCAAACCGGTTGCCACATGCAATTTTGCTTCATGGCAGACCTGGAATAGGTAAATATGATTTTGCACGTGCTTTCAGTCAAACTTTGTTATGCAGTAATCAAACACAGGATAGCAAAGCTTGTGGCGTATGTGCAAGTTGCAATTGGTTCAATGATGACAATCATCCTGATTTTCGTTTGCTCAGTCCTGAGCAGGAAACAGACCCTGAAGACGAGGTTGCCAGCACAAAAAAAACCAAGAAGAAAACACAGATATCGGTTTCACAGATACGTGATCTAAGTGATTTTCTGGGTTTATCTAGCCATCGTAGCAACGGTTTGCGTATCGTACTCATTCATCCGGCAGAAGCACTGAATATCGCCTCTGCCAACGCATTGCTCAAAATGCTTGAAGAGCCGGCTTCCGGAGTTGTATTCATTTTGGTTGCCCACCAATTGCAGCGACTTCTGCCGACAATTATCAGCCGATGCCAGAAAATTAACATGCCGATTCCTGATGAGCACCAGGCGCTGGCTTGGCTAAACGAGCAGGGCGTTCAAAACGCGAAGCAGCAGTTAGCTTATCTCGAAGGCTCTCCAATCAAGGTATATGATGAGCAAGCGCAATTTAATCAGCTAACGGATGCATGGAAATTCCTGAGCATGGGACGTAAACTGGAGCCGCATATTGCCGCCCCGGCTGTGATTGCAACTTCGGCTGAAACTGGAATCATTGCAGTCCAGAAATGGCTATATGACATCGTTTCGATTAAACTGGGACAACAGATACGTTATCATTTACAGTATGCTAATGCTTTGCAAGCGCTTGCTGACAAGGTAAACTTGAGCAGGTTATTTGATATGCAGAAAAAAACGAATGAATTACGTAAACTTGCATTGCATCCGTTAAACCATGAGTTGCAAATGGAAGCTCTGCTAATCGAATATACCAAGATGTTTCAATCCTGATGGCCTATTAGTTTTAACTTGTTGAGATAAATCATGGCTGAAGATACACAAGACGATGTTAAAAACACAAGCGCTCCAAAACCTGGCGTACTTTCATTAGCGATTAAAGAAAAAGCTGCCTTATATGCAGCTTACATGCCATTTTTAACTGGCGGAGGGTTATTTATTCCCACCACGAAACCCTTTAAAGTCGGTGAAGAAGTGTTTATGTTGCTTAGTTTGATTGACGACCCGGTTAAGCTTAAAGTCGTTGGGCAGGTCGTATGGATTACGCCGACCACGCAGGCGAATAAACCTCAAGGTGTTGGGGTGCAGTTCCACGAGAAGAGCGGTGGTCATGAGGCGCGACTTAAAATTGAAGGCCTGCTAGGCAATGCACTTAAATCTTCCCGCGCAACACATACTATGTAATTCAAAACAGACCATTGCCTTAAAAGAACTTTATGCTCGTTGATTCTCACTGTCACCTCAATTTTCCAGAACTCGCTGCAAATCTACCCGCAATTAAACAATCCATGCTTGATCATCAAGTTGGGCATGCATTGTGTATTTCAGTCACGTTACCTGATTTTCCGCAAGTATTAGCGCTGGCTGAGGCAAACGATAACTTTTACGCCACAGTCGGCGTTCATCCAGATTATGAAGATATTGAAGAACCAACATTAGAAAGTTTGGTTGCATTGGCGAATCACCCAAAAGTCATTGGCATAGGTGAAACCGGTCTGGATTACTTCAGGCTAACAGGTGATCTGGAATGGCAACGTACAAGATTTCGCACGCATATCAGGGCGGCCATTCAGGCTCAAAAACCTTTGATTATTCATACGCGCAATGCGGCAGAAGATACCTTGCGTATCATGCGTGAAGAGAATGCCTCGCAAATTGGCGGCGTGATGCATTGTTTTACAGAAAGTCTGGATGTAGCCTTGCAGGCGATTGAACTTGGATTTTACATTTCTTTCTCAGGCATTGTGACCTTTAAAAACGCTTTCTCTATCAAAGAAGTTGCCAAAAAGATACCTTTGAATCGCATTCTGGTTGAAACGGATTCACCGTATCTCGCACCTGTTCCTTATCGTGGCAAGATCAATCAACCTGCCTATGTTAAACATGTCGCAGAAGAAATTGCCAACCTTCGTAGCATTACCTTTGAAGAAGTCAGCACGGCTACTAGTGAAAACTTCTTCCGCCTGTTTAAAGATGCAGTGCAATAGTCAGATGATTTTAATTTACAAAGAGGCTTAGCATGAAAATCACCATGTTAGGCGTAGGCTCAAGCGCCGGCACCCCCATGATAGGCTGCAAATGTGCCACATGCACGTCTAGTGATAAGCGCAACCACAGAACACGCTGTTCCTGCCTGATTGAACTCGACAATGGCAAGCGGGTGATTATAGATACCGGACCAGATCTGCGTCAGCAAGCTTTGAGAGAAGGGCTGTCAAGTCTTGATGCTGTGCTCTATACCCATACACACGCAGACCATCTGCATGGCATTGATGACCTGCGCGCATTCTGTCAGATTCAGCGTGCTCAAATCCCCTTGTATGGCAGCCCGCAAGCGATGGCACATATTACAGATAAATTTGGCTATACCTTGCGTGAGCCAAGTAACTTTTGGGATTTGCCTGTGCTTAAGGCCAATCCGGTAACCGAACCATTTGAGTTGTTAGGGCGATTCATTATTCCTATTCCGCTCAAGCATGGTAATAGCGATATCTATGGATACAGAATCGGTGATTTTGCATATTTAACGGATGTGTCTGTCATCCCAGAGAGTTCTTTTGCGTTACTCAAGGATGTAAAGGTGTTGCTTTTAGATTGCTTACGCTATCAGGCGCATTATAGCCACATCAATGTGGAACAAAGCCTGCATTACGCCAGTCTGATTGATGCGGAAACGACATACCTGATACACATGACGCATGAGTTGGAGTATGCGGAATTAAGTGCAAAATTGTCGGGCAACATATTGGTTGCTTATGACGGGCTTAAATTACGGGTGACGTAAAGCTGGCAAAAAGTGAGCGATGGTGTCGCTTCATTATGCTAACCAGTTAATAAGTGAGATAATACAGCGCTATTTTTGGAGATTAGAATCAATGCAATTTACAATGAAAAATTTATTTACCGGCTTGGCGGCCGTGTTGTTGGCAACTACATTATCCACTGCAAATGCTGCACCGCCTAAAACTTATACTGAGAACGAGTTTTTAAGCGCGTTTAGCGGAAAATCGATGAAAGTTGTTAATGAAAAGCTGGGTAAACCATTTAAAAAAGAGCAGTCAGTAAAACCCTCTGGCGCTTCTGCTGTCATGCTAAAAGCAGGCGCGGACGAGAGTAAATCAAAACCGGTAAAAGTAGAGATGTGGTACTACAAAAATATCGTTAAATACGATAAAAAGAATACCTGGAAAGAAACCGAGATTACTTTTGTAAATGACAAAGCAATGAATATTGCTTTTTTCAACAATAGATAATTTAAATCATCAATTTTTAAATTCAAAGTAATGGCGCAATTTAAATGAATTCAATGCTAATGAATTCCAGATTGCGCCATTTGTCATTAAAGCCCGCCATTTCAGATGGCAGCCTTGAGACCCTTAAGTGGTTAGCTCTTATTGCCATGACGCTTGATCATGTCAACAAAGTAATTTTTCACGCTACATATCCACTAATGTCAGACTTAGGTCGATTGGCAATGCCAATTTTTGGGTTTGTACTTGCCTATAATTTAGCAAGAGAGAATGCATTTTCCAGAAATATACATTCGAGCGCTATTAAGAAAATGGCCGTGATTGCGATTATTGCAACTCCCTTTTACATGCAGACGCTAGGTGCAGGCTCGCTACTCCCGCTTAATATTATGTACACGCTACTTTTAGTGAGTTGTATTATTTATATCATTGAAAGAGGCGGCTGGTATCGAGAAATATTGGCAATGGTGCTGTTCGTATATGGCTCAATGTTTGTAGATTATCTATGGATGGGGGTTGCATATTGCCTGGCAGCCTGGTTTTACTGCAAGTATGCCAACATATGGATGTTGGCGATTAGCCTCGTTTCAGCAACCAGTTTATATTACGTAAATGAAAATCACTTGGCAATGCTTGCGATACCATTGATCTATTTAGCCACCCGAGTCAATATCAGCGTGCCAAGGCTGCGTTGGGCGTTTTATATTTACTATCCCTTACATTTAATGCTTCTATGGAGTATCAGTCGGTTCTGATCATTGATTGAGCATATGTCAGCTTAATTCATTTTGATCATCAGATACTGACGTGTTTTTCTGTGCCACTTCGTTTTGTTTTTCCAGTACACGCGCAAGAATTTCAGCTTGCTGGGCATGCCCGCCTAAAAGCTCATTTAAAGTTGAAGGTTTTAGACTGGATATAACATCTTGATTTGCATGTATGATCTGCGCCTGGCTGATGTCAGTCTGCGAAAATAAAGTGCTACCAGACAGAGCCTGCTCTATCGGATCCAATGTTTGATTATTCATGTGAATGTTCTTTGGTTTATTGTCTGTTGTTGTCTGCACAATCTTTATATCATACTCGGAAAGAATTGCTAATTGATGATATTGTTCATTGCATATAGCAATGCCTCCATAGAAAGTTTTCAGCTATATATCAACGTGTTAATTCAGGTTCCTTTTCTTGATGGCTCGTTGATATAGAAAAGAATTCTGGGGAGTTAGTTTTGATTTGCTCAGTCATCGCTTTTCTAATTGCTTCTTTTTCCTCTGGATGCTCGCTTACCGCGTGTCGGTATTGATAATAAGCACCAATAAGTTCTTTGTGAGATTCTGGAGGCAACTGATTGGTTGCAAATACTAAGGTGTCAATATTGTCGTGAAAATATTCAGCAGATTCCTGATTTCTTTTTGTACGCTCGTTATTTAAAAACACGGCAGCGTATATATTGTCTTTAGGTGTAAGCGGTTCAGTATTTTGCACTCTTATCCTGTCGGCATAATGTTCCGCGAGGGAGT
>Ga0172367_10000541_pt1 | contig 58056 bp, 36 predicted proteins | sample Lak10m_FD_114542 | JGI IMG/M metagenome (GOLD analysis project Ga0172367, IMG submission 114542) | Freshwater microbial communities from Kabuno Bay, South-Kivu, Congo - kab_022012_10m | ecosystem: Environmental > Aquatic > Freshwater > Lake | place: Democratic Republic of the Congo: South-Kivu... | reverse complement strand
CTCGGTAGCCCCTCCGGCGGAAGCCCTGCTCTGCCCGGGAGTACCTACCCCCATCAACCCGAATGGAAGCCCCTTGTATCGCTATCTCTGGAAACCTGCTGCGGGCTTAAGTGCAGATACAGCCCCTAACCCACTCGCGACAATTCAGAAAAAAACGGTGTATTTCGTACAGATTTCCGATTTGCTGAATCAGTGTGAAGCACTCCGTTCTATTGAGCTGCGCCCTACTGATTTCGCTTCAGCAACGCCACCCGACGCCCTGCTCTGCTATGGCATTCCAACCCAGCTCAACCCGAATGGCGACCCCGCCTACAAATATACCTGGAGCCCAGCTACCGGGTTGAGCGCTACCGATATTGCCCACCCAATCGCCCGCCTGTTTAGCTCCCAGACCTACCAGGTGAAAATTTCTGATCCCCTGGAACGTTGCGATTCTACTGTTACCGTACAGGTACAGGTAGCCAGATTTTCCGATGCAGTACCCGTTTCTAAAATGGTCATCTGTCCGGGTGTGCCAACCCCGCTGAACCCCAACGGCAAACCAGGGTATCAGTACACCTGGAGTGCACACCCAGGGCTGAGCTCGGTGACGGCTTCCAACCCGACCTTTACCTCTTCCGCCGGTGCTATACTTTCTCTGACCGTCCGCGATCCACTGGGTTATTGCGATACGACCGTCACTATGGAGCTAATCCTTCGGGATTTTGCAAAAGTAGCTCCGCCGTCAGAAGCCCTGGTATGCCCGGGCGTGCCTACCGCGCTCCATCCCGGTGGAGACCCACTGTATAAATATTCCTGGTCTCCAGCCAGCGGGCTGAGTAATCCCAACATACCAAATCCGGTAATTACCACCCAGAACGCACAGACCTATCAGGTGCGCATCAGCGATCTCGCTGGATTATGTGATACCGTGGTGACCGTCAACGTACGTGTCGTTCGATTTGCGGAGGTAGCACCTAATACTACTCATATCCTTTGCCCTGGGGTACCGACCGCCCTAAACCCGAGGGGAGACGCTCGTTTCACCTACGTATGGAGTCCGGCCGACGGCCTGGATAACCCAACCGCTCCTAATCCTACGGCGAATCTCCTCCAGGACAAAGAATACACGGTCAAAATTACCGAACCTGCCGGGCGCTGCGATACTACCATGCTGGTGCGTATTCGGGTAGAGCCTCCCGCCAACCTCAATGCCGGAAAAGATACCACCCTGTGTAGCTTGGGTAAATACACCATCAATGCTACCCTCAGCAACCTGGATGCCCTGGTGTGGTCGGATCGTCCCGATTTTGGACGCATCCTCGGTACGACCCAAAGCCTGCAAATCGATCTGGCAGATGGCGTCAAAACCTATTATGTGAAAAGTACCTCCGCTAATGGGTGCCAGGAAACAGACTCTATCCGACTGACCGTAGCCCCGCTGTCGCTTTCTATGCCCGCTGCCTTGCAGGCTTGTAAAACCGGCGATTTACTGGATCTCACCGTAGCCAACGGAGACCCCCGCCAACAACTTACCTATACCTGGAGTCCTGCCGCCGTGTTTATCTCCGACCCGGCAAAAGGACCGGATGCTATCATCAAAGCAGCTGATAATACCCTGATTCAGGTAAAAGTATCCAACCAATACGGTTGTACCCAAACATTGAGCACCGCTATCACCGCCCTGGATATCCGGAGCAAACTGACGATACAGGGCGATCCTACACTCCTTCGCCCCGGCGGACAGTCGGTAATCACTGTCAATGGATGCTCTGATTGTACCATTACCTGGAACCCTTCCACCGGACTAAATAATATCAACGGCTCCAGGGTCATTGCAAGCCCGGAAGAAACGACAACCTATACGGCTACCGTATCAAAAAATGGATGCTCCGATACAATCAGCATTACGATTGAAGTGGATCGCTGCGTTGAACCGTTTCTCCCCAATGCGTTTACCCCCAACAACGATGGTATTAACGACGTACTTTTTGTGCGTGTTAAGGACTATGATGCACTCCACCTGATTATCTACAACCGCTGGGGTCAGGAGGTTTTTGATACCCGCAACCCCGATATCGGCTGGGACGGTACCTTCCGGGGGCGCCAGCTACCCCCCGATATTTATGGGTTCTACCTGGAGATGACATGTAAAAACGGAACTGAATTCAAGAAAAAAGGAAGTATATCTTTGATTCGTTAAACCCCGGCGTGTACTTTTGTACCGATTCGGTGTCATCCTACCTAGCCTAAGCAAAGACAGCCCCGTTGTTTTTAGCCTCCGGCAGGTAGTTGTGCCCCAATACCATTGCGCTACATATAAGATAGGTACTCTTCCAATCGCTATATGTAGCGCAATGGAACTAACAAAAACCCTTTTTTTCGTCAGAGGGGCTAACTACCCTCCGCTTCTCCGTTTCAAAAAGTGAAAAAGGGAAAGCGCACATTCTGTATTAACCACACACCATGAAAAAAGCGTGGCTCGTTCTGTTTTCTCTGATGCTGCTGACCCAGTTGGTCCATGCGCAATGCAAACCATCCATAAATGAAACCGACCCTTTTGACAGCGTACATACCGTAGCCGGAAAAATAATCAACATTGGCGATCTGGTGCCCAGCAAATTCGAAACGGTGGATGGCCCAAAACTCATTGAAGAAGCCAAACTCCTTTTTTCGTATTCGGAAAAAGACAGCATCCGTTCGTTCTTTCTGATTGTTGCCGTACAGGAATGGGAATATCAGCGTGTCTCAAACGATTTCAATGTCTTGCTGCTGCTCGATGATGGGCAGGTAATCGAGCTCATGAATTTTTCAGACCAAGGCACCTTTGACGCTTCTACGAATATGCGCTTGTACCAGCATACCTGCCTGGTACCCATGGATTTGGTATTCGCACTGACCTACCTCAAGTTGGATAAAATCCGAATCAATTACCGCGACAGCAAACGAACGCTCACCCTCAAACCGCTCCAACAGGAGGAATTCCGAAAAACTATACGCTGCGTGGGGGAAGCCAGCGGCCTGCTTCCCGTCATACCGTGATTTTTTGATGCAGTAATCAATGGCTACTACCGTCCAGTATCCGAAATATAAAGGTGTGCAGCAATTTTTTGACCGCTGAAAAATCATCCGGGAATACTTCGATATCCGTTAGCGACGGCAGGTGTAGCGAAAAATAAATCTGGTCATTCGCCATCTCCAACAACGAGCTAGCCAATGCTTTAGGATAAGCAAAGTCGGGCTTAATTTCCAGTATGAACGCGGCAATGGTCTTGTTCAGCGATTTATACGTCATGAAAAACCCCCGCTGGTTCTGTTCGTCCACCTTCTTCGTATGGTAGGCCTTGGATGCCTCCGCCACGACAATGCGGTAGAGTACGTCCTCGTCCACCCAGTCAATTGCTTCCTGGCGCAGCGTGGCATCTACCAAGGTAGAAATCGCAATTTTGAGCTTTTCCCTAGGGTCGGTGATATTCATGGTGTTAATCTCAATCAGGTACCGGGTCCACTCCCAATACCAGCACAATAAATATACCAGCAAGCGGTGCTTATTTTCAAAATAGCGATAGATAGATGCCTCCGTCGAATGAATGCGAGTAGCTAATTTTTTGAATGTAAAATCCTCGAAACCAATTTCATCAATCAGATAAATACTCTCCCGAATAATCTGTTTCCCCAATTTGGTGTATTGGGGATCCCGGAGATACAGGTTGCCGTTGAGCTCGATATGAATGTTCACTCCCATGAACTATACGTATTTTTTCTTAAACTTTTAAGTGGCCAAATGGTTCCTGACAGCATGCAATTATAGGTAGCAGCCCCTTTTTATCGGGCAGCCAACAGGAATCAGGCTTCTTACGGTTCACTAAATGGAAAGCGAAAATGGCTGGATACCAAGCTAATGCCTGGGTGCTGGGCTGCATGCCAGCCCGTCCGCTTTATCTGCTGCTTTCGCTTTTTCCAAAAGCAGATTTAATCCCACGTGTTCACTGTTTCACTGGATATGAAATCCCGGCGGACGAAAATAAAATCAGCGCAAAAGTAAAAAAACGAATCTATCTGTGGATGAATCTATGAAAAAGCACACTGCGTATGGGGGTAGAAAATAAAATACTACCTCCTGCAGGAAGAATTTTCTTTTTACCCCACGCCAATCCCGCATCTGTTTGGGGATTGGTATAAATTTGCGCCCGGAAAAATCAGGACATGCTAAACGAATTAGAAAAAAGGAGAACCTTTGGTATTATTAGTCACCCGGATGCCGGAAAGACTACCTTGACCGAAAAACTATTGCTGTTCGGCGGTGCCATTCAAGTGGCCGGCGCGGTAAAGTCCAATAAAATTAAGAAGAGCGCTACCTCCGATTTCATGGAAATCGAACGCCAGCGCGGAATTTCCGTTGCCACCTCGGTTATGGCTTTCGATTACCGGAATCTGAAAATAAATATCCTCGATACCCCCGGACACGAAGATTTTGCAGAGGATACCTACCGCACCCTTACGGCGGTAGATAGCGTCATCGTCGTAATCGACGTGGCAAAAGGGGTCGAAACTCAGACCGAAAAGCTGGTCAGCGTGTGCCGAATGCGCAACACGCCCATCATTGTTTTCATCAACAAACTCGACCGCGAAGGAAAGGATGCAGTGGATTTGTTGGATGAGATTGAACAAAAACTCGGTATTCATGTCACCCCGCTAAGCTGGCCTATCGGCATGGGGCAGCGCTTCAAAGGGGTGTATAGCCTCTACGAGCAAAAACTGGTGCTGTTTCGCCCCCACGGCAAACAGGAAGACGAGGACAAAATTGAAATCACCAGCCTGGAAGACCCCACGCTCGACCGCGAAGTTGGCAAAGCGGATGCCGATATGCTGCGGGAAGAACTGGAAATCGTACATACCGTCTATCCTGATTTCAATCGGGCAGACTACCTGAATGGCGATATTTCCCCGGTATTCTTTGGTAGCGCCGTCAATAACTTTGGGGTGCGGGAACTCCTGGACTGCTTCGTCGAAGTGGCGCCCGCGCCGCTTCCCCGGAGTGCAGAAGAACGCACCGTTACTCCGGAAGAAAGCGCGTTTTCGGGCTTTGTATTCAAAATCCACGCGAATATGGATCCCAACCATCGCGACCGAATTGCTTTCCTCCGCATCTGTTCGGGTACTTTTCACCGCAATACCAACTACCTGCATGTCCGGCAGGGTCGAAAAATGAAATTCTCGAACCCCACCTCCTTCATGGCCGCCAAAAAAACAGTCATCGAAGAAGCGTATCCCGGGGATGTAATCGGTTTATACGATTCCGGCAACTTCAAAATCGGCGATACCCTCACCGAAGGAGAAGTCCTGCATTTCAAAGGGATTCCCAGCTTTTCTCCCGAGCTGTTTCGATATGTCAATAATGCCGATCCCCTCAAATCCAAGCAGCTAGCCAAAGGCCTCGAACAGCTTATGGATGAGGGCGTGGCCCAGTTGTTTTCAAGAGAACTCGATGGCCGACGTATCATCGGAACCGTAGGAAACCTCCAGTTCGACGTAATCCAATACCGCCTGCAACATGAATACGGGGCCGCCGTGACCTACGAACCAGTGGCGCTATACAAGGCCTGCTGGCTCACCTGCTCCGATGAGGCCGCACTCAAAGAACTCATCAGCCGCCGCAAAAAAGACGTCGCCCGGGATACGCACGGCAATCTGGTATTTCTCGCAGAGTCCGCCTGGGCACTAAAAATGGCACAGGAAAACCACCCCAAAGTGGACTTCCACTTTACCAGCGAATATTAACCCGCGGGCAAGCCTACGCCTTAGGATACTCGGCGCCCCTTCCAGCTATAGGTGCGCAATAGGTTGGACGCCAGCCCTACCACCGCAATGTACAGCACGTGTATTCCCTCGGCGGGCAAAAAGGAGCGCATCCACCAAGCCCGCCGGAAATACCGGCTCGCGTCCCGAAGCAAGCCGTAATCACTGATTCCTTTCGATCCCGCCAGCAACACAAATAGTCCACCCGCGAATAACGGGTAGAACCACATGGCGACCAACGAAAACAACACGGCCCAGCTCAACAAGAACACCAGGCCGAGTATCATCGCTATTTTCTTGTCCTGATACTGACCTGATTTAGTACCCCAGCGAAGCCGCTGTCTGAACAAAGCCTTCCAATTGGGTTGCGCCCGGGTCAATACCGCCTCCGGTGTTTTGAGAAATCCGACTTTCCCAGGAAACCGGTGCTGTATTTTGTGCAGAAGTAGTATATCGTCGCCGGAGGCCAGGTGGGTCAGCCCTTCGTAGCCATGTACCGCATCGTACGCCGTCCGCGCATACGCAAAAGCAGCGCCGTTGGCCAGATGGGTGTTTCCGTCCGCTATCCCGGCTGCCGTCAGCAACATCATCCCCGCAAAATCCAGGCACTGAAAACGCGCCAGTAACCCTTTTTCTTCCAAGGTAAGCACCGGCCCGGTTATACACAGCCAACCCCGTTTTTCGTAGGCCCAGGCCATCCGCATAAGCCAATCGGCAGGTAATATGCAATCGGCATCCGTGCATACTATCAACGCGCCTTTGCTTGCAGCTACCCCCAGGCGCAGGGCTTCTTTTTTATAGGCTACCCGGCCAGCATCCGGAGAGAGTACATCCGCCAGCGACAAAACCTGCACCGACAGACCCGCCACGGTGCGCGCTATACACGCCGTCTCATCGGTCGAATAATCATCTATGACGAATACGTCGAACAGCGCCCCCGGATACGTTTGTCGGGCGAGACTATCTAGGCAGGTGCGTATGGTAGTCGCCTCGTTTCGGGCCGGAATCAACACCGAAATGCGAACCGTCGGCAGAAAGTGGCCGTCGGCGACAACCTCCGGCAACGCATGCCAGACGCGCCGATAGTGGCGTAGCAGCCATACATAGGATCCTGCCAAAACGAAGGATACTGCCCATAGCAGCCATTCAGACGAAATCGGCATAGTCATCGTCCGTGCGACGCTGCAGGGAAGGACCTTTGGAAGCAGGTGTGCTGTTGATTTCCTCAAATTCAGCCAACTCTCCCTGTTGCCGGCGCGTATAGTCATCCTGCATGCGGCTTACCTTGCGCTGGAATACCGCCCGCAGTAGCAAAAAAACAGCTACAAAGGGATACCCGATGATCGATAAAACGATTACCACCACCCCCTGTACAAATCGCCGCTTCAGCGTCTGACCCACCCACCGCAGGTAATCCAGGAGCACCCGCCGGTCGATGAAAAGAACCGCAATCAACAATAGGGGCCCCAATAAGTACAAGAGCCGAACGACCACGCTCGCCATGAAAATAAGCCCGGCACTTATGGCCGTAAGCAATAGTAAACCACCGATAGTGCTTAGCCAGGAATTACCTGAATGTTTGAAAATAATCATGTACGCTTCTTTTATACAACCCAATTACGCCACTAAGCGTTTTTAACCCAAATACCTATGTATGTATAATGGAACTTACCTATTTTTTCAGTATCCATTTCGCAAAATTAAGGGTTTACCTATTTTTACAACCCGTTACTTACAATAACGCCCCATGATGCAATGGGTTGCCGCCTAATCCAACTACCTGAAAAATGAATGCCTACGCGAGGCAACACCAACTCCGCCATACCTTAACCCGAAAAATAAAGGTTTCCGGATTAAGAAATATAAAAATACTCATCCGTGTATCGGACTATTATAGCTTAACTTGCGTCAATTTAAAAAATGAAGAAAATGAGGAATCAAGAAAATAAGTGGATACTCATGCTGGGTTTATGGCTGCTAACCTGGGGTGTTCAGGCACAAGCAAATGTATCCTTGCGCTGTGAGTTGAATAACTGCGGGGGTAGCCTGGCCTTATATAGCTTCGATGGATTCAGCTTCCGTCAAATCGACCGCCAGAGCGCTGCCATGGCTAAGTTACAGGTATTCGAATTTTCAGTGCCTGCATCTGCTCCCCGCTTCTACTATGTCGGGCCTACTGCCGAAGACGTGCGACCAGTTATCCTGGGTGAAGACAAACAAGTAGTGGTCAAAGGAAGCTGCTCCCAGATGCGCGTGGCTGCCGTGAGCGGCTCCCGAATGAATCAGGAATACGACGTACTCAAAGAACGCATCGAATCGCTGAATACCCAGTCGGGGCAACTATTGCGCAGCTATGCCTACGCGGAAGATGAGGCGCAAAAAAAATCTTTCCAGGGTCAGATGAAGAGCGTAGATACGGAAAAACTTGGTTTGCTGGATTCCCTACAGAAAGCCAATGCCTTCCTATATCGCGTAATGACACTCAATACGTACCTCTCTTTTCCCAACAACAGTGGAAACTATTCCTCGGAGATTGAGTATTTCGCCAATGAGTTTCTTCGGTTTCCCGATTTCCGGGATCCGGGATACGACGGGCTGCCTTGGGTATATGAGGTGCTGAGTACCTACACCCAAACGCTTGCAGGGGTAGGGATTGCCGACGCCGATATGGATACCCTGCTGACTACCCTGCTGGGGCGTTTTACTCCAGGGTCTAGCGCGCAGCAACTGGCCTATGGAGGTATTCTCGCCGGGCTCGGCCAACGCAAACACGACGCGTACCCCAAATTCGCGCAGCAATTCCTCAGCTTATACGAGAAAAAGGCACCGGAAGCTGCCGCCGACGTCCGCTCCGCCCTCGAAAAAGCAATGCGCCTGAGTGTCGGCACCGAAGCACCTGATTTCTCTCAGGCTACTCCGGAAGGCACGGACATGAAGTTGAGCAGCCTACGTGGGAAATACGTGCTCATCGACTTCTGGGCGAGCTGGTGTGGCCCCTGCCGCCGCGAAAACCCCAATGTAGTGCGCCTTTACAATCAGTATAAGGAAAAGGGATTCGAAATCCTGGGCGTATCCCTCGATCAAAGCCGGGATCGCTGGCTACAGGCTATTGAAGCCGACCAGCTTACCTGGTCTCACGTCAGCGACCTGAAAGGATGGGGCAACGAAGTCGCCAAAATGTACGAAATCAGCTCTATCCCCAAAACAATTCTCCTCGATCCACAAGGAAAAATTATCGCCAAAGACCTGCGTGGCCCCAGCCTCGAACGCATGCTGGCTCAATTATTTAACTAATCCAAGCGGGCAACTGGCAAAGCACCTTTCGCTTCTTCCAAAGCGGTGAAAGTCAATGATACTTGAAGAGGCCGTTCAAAAAGTATTCCGCCGCCTTCAGTGGCGGAATACTTTTCAGACAACCTCTTCAGGCAAACTGTTTTTTGGCGGCGCCTGCCACCAAAAACCTATGTCCTCTGCCACGATTTCAACTACTATTCTTCCTTCGCAAATATCCGTCCATGTTCGCTGGCTACCGCCGATTCCTTCTCCTTTGCCCGGGCATTTTTTTTGTCTTGACCGCCTCCTTTGCCCAAACAACGAACAGCACAAAAAAACAGCCCGTGTACCTACTGGAGATAGGGTTGCTTTTTCCGAATTACCGCTGGGAACTGGATATCCCTGCCGAACGAACCCTTAAAACGGCTTATGGCAATGCCTGGCCGCAAGTGTGCCAAATGTCGAGGGAAGAAAACTGGCCTGCCGGCTTGCGCACCCACGCCCAACGAGAAGAAAACCGCGATGTCTTTTGTAGTATGCGCGCGTATCTCGAACAGACATTTTCGAGGGATAAGGTCTTACTCCGCGTTCCAGCTTCTGAGAATACGCACCTGCCGCCCGCGTTGCGACCAGACAAGGACTTCTTTCTCATCATGCGCGCCTCCGGTATCGCCCTGGCGGATAGCCCAGATGCTTTTCCCACTTCCATAGCCGAGCAGCTGGAGTTTCTCGTCATGGCCAGCTTGACTCACTTTGCTTCGTTGGCAGATACAGCCCAGGAATCCACCCACAGCCTATATGGCATCCAACACCCATCCCGCTTTGTTCCTGAAGGGGCTCACCACGCATGGGTGGAGGAAGCACTGGGTGGAAGCCGTATTACCTATACGGCTGTTTTTCCACCGAGCAGGCGCCTGGAAGAAGCCGGAAAAAAATTTGAACAGCTATTACAACTGGTCCTGACTACCCAGATACCGGCCTGCCCCATGGTGCGCAGCCGGGAAACAAACAGCGAACTGTCGTACTATGCCCGCTTTTTTCCTCACAATTATGCCGGCGACATGGATCCACGGTTCAACCATCTGGTACTGACCATTCAGGTCGTTTCGCAGGATACCGGCCTGACGGGCGGGTACCCTACGACCTGGTATCCCGTCCTTCACCTCCAATACACCCATTAATTTCCTTGCGCTTCCTCCCGAAACACGCTGTCCGACAGCTTCTGATTGAGGGTGTATCCGGAAAAGCTAAGCTCAATGATACCCGTTCCTTTGGCAGGCAAGGATTGGTTCTTAGATTTTGAGTTGAGGTCGATCGCTACGGTTTTGGGCACTTTGAACCGAGCTACATCGATGCTGAAGCGAATACGGTCGGGCAGTCCCTTTTGCTGCATAGCACCATAAAACTGCTCTACCAGAATAGTTCCGTTCGTTTTGGTGGTAAGTTGGGATTTGAGGATGAGCTGCCGCGCCGGGTCTATCCACAACCGCGCCAAAATCAGCTCCCCGGCATTGTCGTATGGAATGACGTTGATGACGGTAGTACGCACCGTACCAACTTGTTCCTGACCGGCAAATACCGCCGTGTAGGCGTTGGTGTCGCGAATGCTCTGCAAGGTATAGTAGGGGTTCTGACGAGGCATGAACAAAATACCGGTCGCTTTAATCCGAAATTTATCCGGTGCCTTATAATAGACCTTCCCGCTGACCGGCTCCAGTGCAACAGACGGGATATTGAACTGCATATTCAGATTGGCACTGTAATCCGATACCTGCGCAAACTTGCGGTTCACGGCCTGCAATAGCTGTTTGGGATTACCTTGCGCATTCGCCGATACCACCGACAGGTAGGCGAGCCATGTAATAAGTACGGTTCTCAATGTTGGATGTCTTTTTTTGAAAAATGATAAAAGGAAATACCCAGAAATACGAGTATATGACCCACCAATACGGCACTCGACCGAAGGAGCAAAGGGATATCTAATGGAAAATCAAAGAGATTGCGCCATACAATCATGTGTGTAGTAAAGAGAAAGGGCGTAATCCGTTCGAATAAAGGCACTTCCAGCGTGCCAATAATGGTAAACAGTATGATGACCGCCATCGAAGCGATGATTGGACCGATGGAATTGTCCGTAAAACACGAGAGCATCAGAGAAAAAGTTGAAACCACCGACAGGCTGAGGAAAGAAATGCCGAACGCGGCAAAGAAACGCCACAGCGTATCTGCTTCTTTCAAAATAATCAGGCCATCACTTTTCAAAACGATGAGGTCACCTCCTCCAAAGAAAAGCATACCTCCTCCCAGGGCCAGCAATCCGAGCCAGAGGATGAGCAGGAATACGTAGATACTTGCGGCTGTAAACTTGGCCCAGAGCACTTCTCCCCGTGTGTATGGCCTCGTCATAAGTAGGCGGATAGTACCCGCAGCTGCTTCGCCGCTTATCAGATCGCCCGATATCAACGCTACCAGGAGGGGCATCTGTACAATCAGCGTTTGGAGTATGACGAATGCCACGAGCTGTCCGTTCAGGATACGCCCCTGCACGTCGAAAGACTGTTCGAGCGATTGAAGAATGAAGCCGATGTATGCCTCTCCGTCGAGCCAAAGCGCCAGTTCGATGAGTAAAACAATAGCGGTTATGGCTACAAAACCGATATAACTCCGTGGTCGGGTTCCAATTTTGTATAGTTCTGTAAGTAGTAAGGTGCGCATGTGCGTTTGTATCTTGATGGAAAAATCACCACCGCCGGCGATGGGGCGGGTTACATCCCCGATGAATACCTGGCCTGTTCGGTGATAGACAGGAAATAGTCTTCCAGACTGCGGGTAGCCTGTACGCTGTATAAAGGGATATGCTGATTCGAAAGAAGGGCTATAAGCCCGGGAATTTCTTCCCTATGACAGCGCAATTCGACCAGGTTGTCCTTTTCTCCTTGCAGTTGATGGGCAAAGGGCGATTGGCGCAGCAGTGCCCGCGCTGTCTCCGGTTGCCCTGTTTCGAGGTGTACGAGGAGATTTTCCTGTGCCGACAACAGGTCGGCTACCCGGCCTTGTACTACGGCTTTCCCTCGGTGCATGATGGCCATGCTATCGGCAATCAGTTCGATTTCGCTGAGGATATGGGATGAGAGCAGCACCGTTTTGCCCTGTTGTTTGAGATACAGAATCAGGTTGCGCAGCTCGATAATACCCTGGGGGTCGAGGCCGGTAGTGGGTTCGTCGAGGATGATAAGCTCCGGGTCGTGCAATAGCGCCTGCGCTAATCCCAGCCGCTGCTTCATTCCGTGGGAATACGTCTGTACCCGGTCGCCTTCCCTGCCTTTTAGTCCGGTCAGCTCCAGGATTTCATCGATGCGATGCCGTAGTCGGGGCGTATGGCTTAGGGCACCGAAAATGCGCAGGTTATCCAATCCGCTCAGGTAGAGGTAGAAGTCGGGTTTTTCAATGATGCTCCCGATGCGGCGCAGAATCTCCCGCCGATGGAGGCGCTGGTCTAGCCCAAACAACCGGATATGGCCTGTATCCGGCTGGATCAAAGAGAGCAGCATACGCAGGGTCGTACTTTTCCCAGCTCCGTTGGGACCTAAAAAACCGAAGATTTCACCTGGACGAATATGCAGGCTCAGATCGTCCACCGCATGAAAGCGGCCATAAGACTTGGTGACGTGCTCAATCGAAATGATGTGTTCCATGCAACTGAAAGGAGAAAAGCGCCAAAAGGTTCATGCCGGCTGTGCCTTCGGGTAAAGTCAGGACAACAAATGACATTCCTCAATGTGTGGAATCCCAAAAAAATCTTTACTTGTAGAAAAGAACCCGGAATATGGCTGATACAGAACAAAAACGGAGTACATGGTCTCCTCGTGGAGGGTGGATTTGGTGGATTTACCTGTTGCTGGCCGCCAGTATCCTCTTCCAGTGGCGGGGCAAGGCGTTCTTTCGCCCCGCTGAGATTAGCTGGAAGGTGTTTGACAGGGAGATGCTTCAGAAAGGAGTGGTTAGTCGTTTGGACGTAGTCAACAGCGAAACGGTAGAAGTATATATAAGAGCGTCGGCCTTGGGTAAGGGATATTTTGAAAAAATAGACTCTGCGACGACCGGTCCGCATTACACCTTTTCGATTGGTTCTGCAGAAGTTTTTGAGCGGCAACTGTTGGAAGCTCAATCGGGGGTAGAGGCGGCTGCCCGGGTAGATGTGCGCTATGTGCGGCGCAGCAATCTGTGGAAAGATGTATTACTTTGGGTATTTCCCATTCTGATGATAGTGGGCTTATGGACGTTCTTGCTGCGTCGTTCGGGGCCTGCTAATACGGGGGGTGTTAACCCCTTTGATTTCGGAAAATCCCGTGCGGCGGAATTTGACGGCGCACACCATCCGGTGGTCAATTTTTCGGATGTGGCCGGATTGGAAGAAGCGAAGGAAGAGGTTCGGGAAATTGTAGATTTTCTAAAAAACCCGGATTACTACACCCGCTTGGGTGCCCGGATACCGCGGGGCGTGATTTTGGTAGGCCCTCCGGGTACGGGAAAAACCCTGATGGCTCGGGCGGTTGCCGGTGAGGCTAAGGTGCCATTTTTTTCTATTTCCGGCTCAGAGTTTGTTGAAATGTTTGTGGGCGTAGGAGCCTCGCGGGTGCGCGACTTATTTCGAAAAGCGAAAGAACGCGCTCCGAGTATCGTATTCATCGATGAAATCGACGCCATTGGGCGGGCGCGGGGCGCGGCTTTCTCGCTGCGCACCAACGACGAGCGGGAAAGTACGCTGAATCAGCTGCTCACGGAGATGGACGGATTTGATAAAAACACCAATGTCATCGTCATTGCAGCAACCAACCGCGCAGATATTCTGGATCGGGCCTTGCTTCGCCCGGGACGGTTTGACCGCCATATTTACCTCGAGCTGCCCAATATACAAGAGCGAAAATCGATTTTCGGAGTACATCTCCGTCCCTTGCAACTGGCCGGCGATTTGGATATCGATATCCTGGCTGCACAGACCCCAGGGTTTTCTGGTGCCGATATCGCCAATATCTGTAATGAAGCGGCGCTGATAGCGGCGCGCAAAGGGAAGTCGAGTGTGGCCATGCAGGATTTTTTTGATGCGACCGACCGCATCATCGCTGGACTCGAGAAAAAATCCAAAATCATCTCTGCGGCCGAACGCAAAATCATCGCGTACCACGAAGCAGGTCATGCCGTAGTGAGTTGGCGGCTGCCTTTTGCCGACAAGCTCCTCAAGGTGAGTATTGTACCCCGCGGCAAATCGCTCGGCGCTGCCTGGTACCTGCCGGAAGAACGCCAGATTTATACTAAGGCGCAATTCATGGATCGCATCTGTGCAGGATTAGGAGGGCGGGTTGCCGAAGAGGTCGTGTTTGAGGAAGCTACCTCCGGTGCACTGGACGACCTGGAAAAAATTACCAAACAGGCTTATACTATGGTAGCTTATTACGGACTGGACGAGGCTTTAGGGCAGGTGAGCTACTACGATAGTACCGGCGCTTCCGAACAATCGCTTCAAAAGCCCTACAGTGAAGCCACCGCTCAGCTCATCGATACGGAAGTTCGGCGGCTGCTCGACGAGGCGTACCAGCGCACGCGGAAGGTGCTGGAAGAAAACAGAGATGCCCTCGAACAGGTCGCCCAACTGCTTCTTCAGCGGGAAGTTGTATTGGCCAGCGACCTGGAGCATATCCTGGGCGAAAAAACAAATTAATACATTCAACCCTACCACTATGCGCAAGATACAAAAGATCATTTTCCCTACTGATTTCTCTGCCACGGCTCAACATGCTTTCCTGTATTGCCTGCAACTGGCGGATCGCTGCCAGGCGGAAATCACGCTGCTCCACGTAGTGTACCCTGAATATGAGGTGCTGGATCTGCCTGTCATGGCTACCAAAGCGACGCACGACAAGCTCGAAGCAGCCCGCGACGCACTTCAGAGTTTTGCTGCATTTGGCATCCACGAGGCCGAGTCCGGCGGGCATTTGTCCAGATTGCCTGTTGTCCAACAGGAAGTAGAGGTGGGGGCTACCGTGGGGATTATAGCCAAAGTAGCCGACCGCGATGAAGCAGACCTCATCGTCATGGGGACCCAGGGAATGCACAACGCGCTGGAGCGCACCCTGGGCAGCGTATCCACCGGAGTGGTGGAGCACGCCCACTGCCCGGTATTGGTGATACCAGAGCACGCCCGCTGGAAGCCCATTCAGGTAATGGCGTATGCCACGGATCTCTCTCATTCCGGTACTACCCAAATCGAACGCAGCATCGAGCTAATGGCGCCTTTTCATCCGGTCATACACGTAGTACACGTGGCCAACAACGGAAACTCGGGTGAGGATGAAAAAAAACTAGCAGAGTTGGAAGCTTTTTTCAACATGAGTACGCATCCTACAGAGGCCTTACAACTCAACTTCCATCAGCTCGACCGCGATTCGGTTACCGACGGCCTGCGCGATTTCGTCGAGTACTACGAGGTAGATTTGCTGGCTATGTTTGCACCGCGCCACAACCTGATTGAGCGTCTGTTTACCCCCAGCATAACCCGTAAAATGGTCTTCGAAGCGCCCATCCCTATCTTGCTGATAAAAAATGAGTAAACAACACTAGGCCTAGATAGCTATCCATTTATACCCATTCCATCAAGCATCTAATATCCATGGAACTACTTTTTCATCCTGTATCAATGGAACACGATACGGGGCTACATCCCGAAAACCACAAGCGACTGGAAGTGTTTGAGCACCTGCCGCAAACGGAGTTTATCGACGGGGAGTCATTTCTGACGCTGGTGCATACACCGGCTTACATCGAGCAAGTCCGGCAGGCCAGCCTGGTAGGGGGGCATCTGGATCAGGACACGATTGCTTCACCGGGTTCGTTTCGTGCCGCCTGTTATGCGGTTGGCGCTACCATTCAGGCTGCCGAGCGCGGTGATTTCGCCTTGGTGCGTCCGCCCGGGCACCATGCCTATCCCGCCCGTGCCAGTGGCTTTTGCCTGTTTAACAATGTAGCCATTGCCGCCCGGCATTATGCCCGGCAAGGAAAGAAGGTGCTGATTTTCGATTTTGACGGGCATCTCGGGGATGGTACGTCGGAGATATTCTATGAAGACAAGTCGGTGCTGTATTGGTCGATGCACCAATACCCGGCCTTTCCTGGGCATGGTTTCTGCGATGAAATCGGCAAAGGGAAAGGGGCAGGCTATACCTTCAATGTGCCCCTGCCGCCGGGTTCCGGAGACGATATCTTCCTGGATGCGTTCGAACATTTTTTGCCGGCGGCGCAGCAGTTCGCTCCGGATATCGTGGCCGTTTCTGCGGGGTTTGATGCACATCAGTACGATCTCCTGCTGGACTTAAAGGCGACCAATCACAGCTTTTATCAGATGGGAAAACGGCTTCGGGAAAGCTTTTCCACGCTGTTTGCCACCTTGGAAGGCGGGTATAATGTACAGGAGCTGGAGCGCGGGGTATATAGCTTTTTAGCAGGGGTCAACGGGGTTGAAAACCCATATCCCGAATCGCCAACTCACTCCGGCATGCGCGTATGGGAGACCTACGAAATGTACCTGCATGCCACCATGGGTAACCTCCAGAAATATTGGACGTTCTAACGCCGCTCTGCGGTCTTAAAGCAGTACTATGCGCAGGCAACTCGAAAAAATCCTGTCACCCAAATCCATTGCCGTGATTGGAGCCTCAACCCGGCCAGAACGGGTAGGGTATGTTTTATTTGCCAATCTGCTACAAAGCGGATTTCAGGGTGCGCTGTACCCGGTGAACCTTCGGCATGAGGAGGTACAAGGGGCGCGCGCTTATTCCCATATACATAAAGTACCTGAAAAAGTAGATTTGGCCCTCATCGCCGTACCCGCCGACCATGTGCCGGCGGTAGTGCAGGAATGCGGCGAAGCCGGTGTTGGGGGGCTACTGATTATTTCCGCCGGCTTTTTGGAAAAAGGAGAACAAGGTAAAGCCTACTACGAGCAGATTCTAAGCATTTGTCGCCGATACGGTATGCGATTGCTGGGGCCCAATAGCCTGGGTTTTATCAAGCCCAAGCAAGGTATCAACGCCAGCTTCGCTTCGCAACGGGCACTGCCGGGCAACCTCGCGCTGATCTCTCAGAGCGGGGCATTGCTTACCTCCATCCTCGACTGGTCGGTCTCCCAGCGGGTTGGGTTCAGTCATTTTATCTCCATCGGCTCTATGGTGGACGTGGACTTTGCCGACTTAATCGACTACCTGGGCACGGATCCTCAAACCTCCTGTATTCTGATTTACATGGAAAGCCTGGTACATGCCCGGCGATTTATCAGTGCTGCGCGTTCTTTTTCCCGCAACAAACCAATTATTCTGCTGAAGGCGGGAAGAAGCGAAGAAGGAGGGCAGGCGGCATGGTCACATACCGGCTCGTTGGCGGGGAATGATGCGGTGTATGATACCGCCCTTCGCCGGGCAGGCATCATTCGGGTGGACACCATCGCCCAGTTATTCAATATCGCGCAGGCGCTGGCGATGCAGCCACGGCCGCGCGGCAACCGCCTGGCAATTCTTACCAATGCAGGCGCTGCCGGGGTACTGGCCACCGATATGCTGATAAGCCGGCAAGGCCAGCTCGCCCGCTTGGCACCCAAAACAACGACCGCTCTAAATGACCTTTTCCCCTCCAATGGCTCCCTCAGCAACCCAATCGACCTTCGGGCAGATGCTACTCCGGAGCGCTATGTGCGAGCGCTGAGCGCTTGCCTGCACGACCCCGGCGTGGACGCCCTATTGCTCATCCTAACGCCTCAACACGCTACGGATCCCGTGGGCTGTGCAGAAGCACTCGTAAAAGCAGCGAAAGGGAGCAACAAGCCGGTGTTTGCCGCCTGGATGGGCGAAGGGGCTGTAGAAGCAGGAAGAGCTGTTTTTGAAGCCGGCAAAATTCCTAGCTATCGCTATCCCGAGAGCGCGGTTGATTCCTTTCTGCGGATATATCAGTACACCTGCGACCTCCGGATGCTCTACGAAACACCCCCTGCCATACCAAGGGATTTCGCACCAAACCCCGATAAGGTACGGGAAATGATTGGTACCTTGAAAAGCCAGGGGCGGAGTCTGATGACCGAAAGTGAATCCAAAGAGGTACTCGCCGCGTATCAGATTCCCGTCAACGCCAATCGACTTTGTACCACACCGGAAGAAGGCGCCGCATTCGCCGCAGAAGTAGGCTATCCCCTCGCCGTCAAAGTGGTGTCGCCGGATATCGGACACAAAACAGATGTAGGCGGGGTCGTACTCAATGTAGCAGATGCGGGCGGTATAAAAGCAGCTATGGACACTATTCGCGAACACATCGCCTTACGCCGTCCCGCTGCACACATACAGGGGTTTTTAATCGAACGCATGGTGCGCAAACCCTTCGAATTGTTGATAGGTGCCCGGAAAGATCCCGTTTTTGGCCCTGTCATTGTATTTGGAAAAGGGGGTATCGGCGTAGAAGTGTATCGGGATACCCAAATTGGGCTCCCTCCGCTCAACATGGCGCTGGCGCAGCAGATTGTCGAACGCACCCGCTTTTTCCCCTTGCTCCGTGGCTATCGCGGGCAGCCGGGAGTCAACCTCAAAGACCTGGATTTTTTGCTCTGCAAATTCGCATACCTGGTCATGGATTTTCCGGAAATAGCGGAGATAGATATCAATCCCTATATGGCCGATCATTTGGGCGGGGTAGTCGTCGATGCCCGGGTTATTCTCGATATGAATGCGGCGGACAATCAAGATGCCTCTTACCGCCACTTGGTGATTTCACCCTATCCGGGACGCAGGTATTCGCGTACCATGTGCCTGCGCGATGGCAGTGACGTATTTCTACGTCCAATCCGGCCCGAAGATGAGCCGGCTATGGAAGAAATGCTCCAAAATGTGTCGAACGACTCCCTCTATATGCGCTTTTTTGGGTTTATCCCAAAAATGTCGCACGAGTGGATGGTGCGTTTTACGCATATCGACTACGACAGAGAAATCGCTATCGTAGCGGAGGTGCCGGGGGAAAACGGGAAAAAACGTTTTGCCGGCGTAGTGCGTCTGATCGAAGACGCCTGGAGGGAAACAGCGGAATACTCCATACTGGTCGCTGATTTCGCTCAGGGGAAAGGACTGGGTAACCTGCTCACCGATTATATTTTTGAGATTGCCCGCGGGCGGCACATTCGCAAGATGGTCGCTTCCGTGCTGCCCAATAATAAGCCTATGATTCACATGTTTGAGCAAAGAGGTTTTCGGTTCGACCGCAGTGCGCTGGACATCTATGATGTGGAAATCGAGTTGTAAAGGCCTCCGGATTTGCATAGATGCCACCGCACAGATACGAGCTTACTGGTGTATGATTCTTTTGCTATCTAGTATGCGTCCTTGGTCATCCGATAAAATCAGTAGGTACATTCCTTTGGGTTGGCCGGAAAAATCGAGCTCAACGGAACCCGATCCGATCTGCTTCATACGCCGAATCTCGTGCCCGGTGGTGTCCATGATACGGAGGATACTGGCAGCATAAGGTAGCGGGGAGTTTACCTGGACGGTACATCCCTCTGCGGTTGGATTGGGAAATACATGCAAGGAAGGGCTAGTTGATTCTCCGGGAGCTGCCCATTGATTTTCAGTTTTAGGTGCCGTCGTTTGGGGTGTTGGGGTAGGTGCCAGGTTGCTTGTGTTGGTTCCGTTGAGGAAGGTGAACCCGCTCTGACTGGCTGTACCGCCTGCGGTGGTAACAGAGACGCTGCCGCTGGATCCATTGCCTACAACGGCCAGAATGGCGGTGGGATCAATCACAGTAAAGGAGCTGGCGTTGGTAGTTCCAAATTGGACTTGGCGAACATGGGTAAAGTTGGTTCCCCGCAGCAGCACGGTCTGCCTGCTGGCGGCAGTCGCCGGGCGGAAAGAAGCAATGATTGGCGTAGCGGTAGCGAGGAAGGAAAATCCGGCCAGGCTAGCTGTGCCACCGGGTGTAGTAAGGGTAACGTTGCCGCTGGCACCGGCTCCCACCACGGCTAGAACAGTCTCTGAATCGAAGAGCGTGAAGGACTGAGCGGGTACGTTGCCAAACCGCACCTCAGAGGTATTGTTGAAGCCGGTTCCAAATAGAATAACCGTCGATCCGCTAGCCGCGGCGGATGGAACCATAGATTGGATGACGGGAGGTGCCGCGTTACCCATGGTGGTAAAGGATCGTTGGGCACCATAACCCGTACCCGCGCTGTTGGTGGCATAGGCACGTACATAATAGGTCGTATTGGGGCTAAGTCCCGTCAGGTTGCTGTTAAAGGATCCGAGGCCGCTTCCATTGGACGTTTTGGTGCTGCGTTCGATCGTGGGTTTTGAAGTAATCGACCATACGATCCCCCTCTCGGTAACGGGGCTGCTGCCTTGTACCGTAACAGCCCCTCCGCTTCGGGCAGCAGTAGTAGTTATGCTGCTGATAGCCTTCGTAGAGAGGACTGGAACGGTTCCTGTGGTAAAGGAGACCTGGTTGCCGTAAGCTGTTCCTGCGGAGTTGGTGGCATAGGCACGAAGGTAGTAGGTGGTTCCCCCGTTCAGGCCACTCAGGCTGGCGGTAAATACGCCGGTACCTGTGCCGTTGCTGGTTTTGGTAGCCAGGGCGATGGTGGGGTTTTCGGTGGTGGACCATACAACGCCGCGGGCGGTAATGGGGCTGCTGCCTCCTTGTGGTATGTCTCCGCCACTGCTTGCGCTAGACGCTTTAATTTGTGAAACGGCGGTGGTGAGGACGGTGGGGAAAGCGGAGGCTGCGCTTACGTTTCGGGTGAAAGTACAGGATTGTCCGCCTACCGAGATGGCGAAGCTCGCTACGCCCGCCGCGGATGGTGTACCGCTGATGGCATAGGAGAGGCTGCCGCTGCCCACGGCAAAGCTGCCGGCTGATAGTGTGGCTGTCAGACCGCTTACTCCGGATGAAGGGATAACCTGTCCGCTGAATGTACCTCCGTTTCCACCGGTATAGGGAACCTGTGTCAGTACATTACTGGCGGCAGCACCGGGGCTAAGCAGGCCGTTGTGTTGGGCGGCAGCACAGTTTAGTCCGGTAATGGTTCCAGCCGTCTGGTTGATGAGTAGGCTGGATAGTTCATTGAGGTAGCATTCCAGGTTGGTATAACCGTCGATACCAGTCATGGCTACGGAGAGGTTGGTTTGATTGTGGTCCTGGGTGGATGGGTTCAGTCCATGGGCGGTTTCCCAGGCATCGGGCATACCATCCTGGTCGGTATCGAGCGGGGGTGGTGGTGGGGAGCTAAAATCGAGCACATACGCATCGTTGTAAAAATCGGTGCCATTGACGGGCTGGGTATCCGGGGTGTTATTCCGAAGAGGGTTGAGGAGGCGTCGGTTCATAGGGTCGCGATGACCGGAGCTGTAGCTGTTAAATGCACCAGCCTGTTGAATCATGTAATCCCGTAGTTGAAGAGAAGAGGTATAGGTTATATTTGGGAATCCGTGCCGCTGGTTTCGGATGACGGCACTTCCGGATTGCGTGTTGGGGGCATATTGGCAAAAATCATTGCAACAGGAGAAGAGCTGATAGTCGGTATAAGCAGGTAGGCTCGCCATGGAGTTGCCGGAGGTAAAGAACTGGTTGTCCGGATTTTGAAGTAGGGCGACGTTGAATAGCGGGCCACAATAACTGGAGCGTCCTACGGCGTGATTTCCAACGAAATTGGCTACTAAATCGTGATAGGCACTATTCGAGCTATTAAAGCCACGGTCGTAATATACCTGTATGGGAATATCCCAAAGCAAGTTATTGGAGTATTCGAACCGGAATGGGCGGGTGATGCAGGTCTGATCACCTGGTCGTTCGCCGGATTCCTCACAGCTAATTTCAGGCATCCGTCCTCCGATTCGGTTCCATAGGTTATGGTGCACGGTAATGCTGTCTTTCGGATAGTCGGCAGTGGAATAGTTGATGAGCATACCACCGTATTCGTAGTGCCCACCCAGTGTTTCCGCCAGCATACAGTTGGAAATAGTGATCTGGGAGCTGCGGGAGAGCTGTACGCATTCATCGACGGCATTAGCGAGCGAACAATGATCCACGACTACGCTCCGTGCGCCGTCGAGCCGAAGCGCATCGTCGAGTACCCAGCCCTGTCCGGGTCTTGCTTCTGTCCGCCCTGGTCTGGAATTGAGATGCCGGATAATGACATTGCGGGCACTGCCTGCCGGCTCATAGAAGTCGTCCAGCAAAATTCCACGTACGGTAATACCTCCGGGAGAGGTCTGTCCGGCAATATAACAGTCGCCCCAGGTTACTTCCGCTGCGCACTCTATAACCCCGCTGACGGTAAATAGAATATACTTTCTCCCAGGCTGATTGAGCGCATAATTCAGTGAGCCCGGTCCGGAGCAATTCAGGTTGGTTACGTAATAAACGCTGCCTCCCCGACCACCGGTAGTGGCAAGTGCCCCAAAGCCCTCTGCTCCCGGAAAAGCAGGAATCTGAGCAAGTAGCATAGCTGTAAAAGAAAGTAAAACGGAAAATAGGACTAATTTTTTCATGGCGGTGTTGTTGAAACTTTAGGCAGTCGGAAAAAGCTTCCTTTTCCCCTTACGTGCTTAATTGATTTTGTCTCAAAAGTGCGGCCATCAACGAAAATAAGTCAAATAAAATTTTGTTAAAAAGGGTTATTTAAATGCAAAAATTCTGCACCCAATTATTTGGTTGGACGATTTTATGGACAGCAGAAGGTGCTGCGCCGGCTTTTGTGGCTCTAAATAGTTTTTCCCCCGCTCGCGGTGATTACCTCGAAAAACCATCGTGGCTATTCCGTTTTCAACGAAAGCTATTCTCCCTTTTTCAAGGGCTACTTATCCATCTCGGCAAAGGAAATACGCCATAAAATTCGCGTACTTTCGGATACACAGATTTTTCCACAAAAGAACCATTTTCATGATGCGACTCCTGCTTCCCGCGCTGCTGCTTCTGCTGATAAGTGCAAATCCTCCTGCCGAAGGTCCTAGAATTCACCTGATTGGCGATTCTACCATGGCCGAAAAAAAACCGTACGACCGCCCAGAAACGGGGTGGGGCGAGGTTTTTGGTCAATTTTTTATCCCGGATGTACAAGTATTTGATCACGCGGTAAATGGCCGCTCTACCCTCAGTTTCCGCACCCGGGGTGAATGGGAAAAAGCTAGTCGTCAGATTAGGCCCCTGGATTATGTGTTTATCCAGTTTGGCCACAACGATGCCAAAGAATCAGACCCCGAACGCTACGCTCCCGCCCAGACCGCCTATAGGGAAAACCTCATTCGCTATATCGACGAAATTGAAAAGATGGGTGCTATCCCCGTGCTGTGCACCCCGGTCAATCGCCGTCAATTTGATGATTCCGGCAAAATAATCGACTCACACGGCGATTATCCGGTGGTGGTGCGGGAGGTAGCTCAGCAGAAGAAAGTTGCCCTCCTCGACTTACATAAAGCGACTATGGAGATGCTGAATGAAGTCGGTCCGGAGCGTTCTACTTTGCTGTTTATGCACCTAAAACCCGGGTATTTCCTCAAGCACCCGGACGGACTTACCGACAACACCCATTTTACGCCTTATGGTGCCAAAATGGTAGCCGCACAAGCTGCCCGGCTGCTCATGGAGCAAGGCCACCCCCTGCGCAGCTTCCTGAAAAAATCCGTTTTCCCTCAAACGTATGAGTATCAGCTACCTCAAATTTGCCAGCCCGTATTCAAACCCGACACCCTGGACGTTCGCAAATATGGTGCCGTAAGCAGCGCTACCCACGTGAACACAGCCGCTATTCAATCTGCCATCGACAATGCTTCCAGCCTGGGCGGCGGGGTAGTGCGTATCCCCAAAGGTCTCTGGGTGAGCGGCCCGCTAGTTCTTAAAACAGGAGTCAACCTACACCTAAGTGACGGTGCCCTGCTCCAGTTTTCCGACGACCGTGCGCTCTACCCCATCGTCGAAACGACTTGGGAAGGACAGGTGGCGTACCGCTGCCAGGCACCCATATCCGCTCGGGGTGCTACCAATATCGGTATTACCGGGGCCGGTACGATCGACGGATCCGGCCATGTGTGGAAATCGGTGAAGCGCTCCAAACTCACCGACTCCCAGTGGAAAACCTTGCTCGCATCCGGAGGGGTAGCCGACAAGGATACCTGGTACCCCAGCGAATCGTCCCGTATCGGCCACCAAAGCGAGTGGGCTAAAAAAATAACCCCTGGAAAAACTATGGCGGACTATGAAGGCGTCAAAGATTTCCTGCGCCCGAATATGGTGAGCCTTATGGAATGCTCCGTTATTCTGCTCGACGGCGTGACCTTTAGAAATTCCCCGGCCTGGACCTTGCATCCGCTGCTTTGCTGGCATACCACCGTGCGCAATGTAACGGTGAGCAACCCCTGGTATGGTCAAAATAATGACGCTATCGACCTCGAATCGTGCCGCTATGGCATCCTCGATCATTGTTCCTTCGATACGGGTGACGATGCCATTACCCTCAAATCTGGCCGCGATGAAGAGGGTCGGCGAAGAGGCGTCCCCACGGATAATTTTATAATAACCAATACCACTGTTTTTCACGGACACGGCGGGTTCGTCATCGGTAGTGAAATGTCGGGGGGCGTACGCAATATTTACGTCAATGGCTGCAACTTTCTCGGCACCGATATCGGCCTGCGGTTCAAAACGACACGGGGGCGCGGAGGCGTAGTGCGGGATATCTTCGTATCCGATATCCAGATGTCAGAAATAGTCGGTGAAGCCATGTTGTTCGATATGTATTATGCCGCCAAAGACCCTATTGCGCTGGTTGGCGACGACATGCCGATACCCAACACGCAAGCGGAGCCTCTTTCTGAAGGTACACCCGAATTCAGCCACTTCGTGTTCGAGCGTATCCATTGTAAAGGTGCCCGCGCTGCGATTGTGATGAACGGATTGCCAGAAAAAAATGTAGATCAAATCAATATTTCGAACGCAAGTTTTAAAACGCATAAGGGTATCACCCTGAATGATGCGTCTAATGTTACACTGACAAATGTCGAGGTGACGCACGTGGAAGGTTCTCTGCTGAATATCCACAATAGCCGGAATGTCACTTTCGACCATTTGCAGTTCCCGGCCTCTACCCAACAGCCGCTGGGCGTATTATCCGGAGAAAAGACTTCGGGTATCCGCCTGCGGAATAGCCCCGCCCCGGTTCGGAAAGACCAATTCCGCCTGCTGGGCAACGTGGATAAAAAGGCGCTGTCGCTGTAAAACGAAAGTGCAAAGGCACTTCACGTATAATATCGCTGCCGGCTAATCCTACTATCCCGGATTAGCCGGCAGCGATGTGCTGATAATTCAATAAATGGCCTTGTTGTATGAACGAACGGCATGTCGGTAGCCGGGCTCTTTTCGAAGCCACCACATGCCGTACATTTTACCAGGCTCCACCAATACAATCCATATCAACGCATGTTGTCATATACTTTACGCCGATTGTTTCCCTTGCTTTTTCTTGGTCTTGCTGTTTCTGTTGAAGCACAGGTATCCATGGCTGCCCAACTGGCTGAAACGATTATGAAGCAGTACCAGGATTCTCTGGTGGTGAAAAAATACATCAACCACCTGATGCAGGACAACCTTCTGCTGGAAGGAGCCACTACTTCGGATATCGAAAAAGCAAATCAACGTCCGGCTAACTGGAACTACGAAATTGGCGTGGTACTTACCGGGTTTGACCGCCTGTGGCGCACTACCGGGGATCCGCGCTACTTGCAATACACGCGCCGCATTATCGACCATTTTATCGATGCGCAGGGCAATATCCGCACCTACGCGATGGGTGAATTCAACCTGGACAATATCCCGCCCGGCCGACAGCTCATCTCCCTATACTATACTTTTAGAGATAAAAAATACCTCCTCGCTGCTCAAAAACTAAAGTACCAGCTCGATTGGCAGCCGCGTACCCGCGAAGGAGGGTACTGGCATAAACTCAAATACCCCTACCAAATGTGGCTGGATGGCCTGTATATGGCAGCACCCTTCCGATGTGAATACCTCCTGCTTACCGATAAGCAAGACGAATGGGATGATGTGGCAAAACAATTTATCTGGATGGCCAACGGTGCCCGAGACGCCCAAACAGGGCTGATGTACCATGGGTTTGATGAAAGCCGGGTACAGCCTTGGTCGGATCCCAAAACCGGCCACTCTCCAGAGTTCTGGAGTCGCGCAATGGGTTGGTATATGGTCGGACTAGTCGATGTACTGGAGCTTTTCCCCAAAGACCACCCGCAACAACCCGCGCTACTGCGCATTTTTAATGAGCTGAGTACGGCCATCGTCCGATACCAGGATCCGAAATCCGGTACCTGGTGGCAAGTAACTGATAAGGCTGCCCAGCCTGGCAACTACCTCGAAAGCTCCGGCTCCTCCATGTTCGTAGCCGCCTTGCTCAAAGGGGTTCGCCTCGGCTTTTTACCCAACTCCTTCCTCCCCGCTGCCAAACGCGGCTATGAAGGTATCCTTCAGGAATTTGTCAGCCGCGACAGCAGCGGCGTGTACCACCTGAACCGCGCGGTATCCGGTGCTGGTCTGGGAGGAGAACCCTATCGGGATGGGTCTTATACCTACTATGTGTCGGAACCAAAACGCGACGACGACCTCAAGGCTATTGGTCCGTTTATGCAAGCGGCTATCGAGTATGAACTCCTCGATATACAGGTCGTCGGACAAGGAAAAACCATTCTCCTCGACCGCTATTTCAACAACGAATACCGCGACGGGAAGCGCTTCCATTATACTTGGGAAGACCAGTTTGATAGCGGGTTCTCCTGGTTGGGAGGAATAGCTCGCGACCATGGAGCCCACCTTGCCAGCCTGGATAGCGCCCCTTCCGCAGCGGCCCTTCAACAGGCAAAAGCCTATATCATCGTCGATCCGGACCATCTCAAAGATAACCCCACGCCTAATTACATCCGCTCCGAAGACGTAGCCGTGATTGCTTCCTGGGTGAAAAACGGAGGAACCCTCCTGCTCATGACCAACGATACCACCAACGCTGAGCTGCTGCATTCCAACCGCCTTGCCCAGGCCTTTGGTATCTCCTTTACAAACAACAACCTCAATTTTGTCAAAAACGACAACTTCCCGGAAGGCAATGTATTCCCCTTACCCGGCAACCCGGTGTTTGAAGCAGGTGCCAAAGCGTATGTCAAAGAACTTGTATCACTGAAAATCGGAAAAGGAGTGCAGCCGGTGGCCCGTATTGGAAAGGAAGTGGTAATGGCTACCGCTCCTTACGGGAAAGGCAAGGTGTTTGTCATCGGCGACCCCTGGCTCTATAACGAATACGTCAATGGACGCAAATTGCCGGGCGATTATCAGAATTATACCCTCGCGGTGCAACTGGTTCGATGGTTGCTTAAATAACTATTCAAAAATTTATTGTTATCCTTGACTCATGAATCTACCAGCGCTCAGCTATTCCTGGCTGCATGAACACGCAGAAAATCGTTTCGCCGGAATCTCTCCGGATTCGCTCCAACAGCTTCCCGAGAAAGTAGTACAGTTTGGCACCGGGGTACTACTCCGGGGATTACCGGATTACTACATCGACCGAGCAAATAAGGCGGGCGTATTCAACGGACGTATTGTCGTGATAAAAACAACTAGCCAGGGTAGTGTGGACGATTTTGCGAACCAGGATTTTCTTTTCACCCATGTCATAAACGGAATCCGGGATGGGCAATTGGTACAGGAATCGACGATCAACACGAGCATCAGCCGTGTCCTGGAAGCAAAATCACAATGGGCAGATATCCTGGCCTGTGCGGCCAATCCGGACATTGAGCTCGTCGTGTCCAATACGACCGAACGCGGACTGGTCTATGTCGAAGAATCAATAGCCGGGGTGCCGGATTCTTTTCCCGGCAAGCTGCTGGCTTTCCTGTTACATCGTTTCCAGACACTCGGTGGGGGAGCAGCTTCTGGGCTGACTATCATCCCTACGGAGCTTATTGAAGGCAACGGCGACCTGCTCAAAGAATACGTATTGCGCGGGGCGGCTCACCACCAGCTTAGTCCGGCCTTCGTGGATTGGGTAGCTACGCACCATCATTTTTGTAATTCCCTGGTGGACAGGATTGTGCCCGGTAAGCCGTCGGCAGAAAAAGCAGCCGACTTTTTTGCTACTTGGGGGTACGCCGATGAATACCTACTGGTGTCGGAACCATACGACCTGTGGGCTATTCAGGCGGCATCGGATCCGGGTACCGCTCTGTCCTTCGCGGCAGTCAACCCCGGAGTGGTCATTACACCGGATATCACCCGCTACAAGGAGCTAAAACTCCGGTTGCTGAATGCCACGCATATCCTATCCTGTGGAAAGGCGGTTTGGGAGGGTATTTCCACTGTGCGGGAAGCATTTGCTCCGTCTGGTTTCCGAAGCTGGGCGGAAGATCTTATGGCCGAAATAAGCCGCTCCATTCCTGTTGATATTGAAGAAGAAGTGCGCACCGAATATGCGGCCAACGTATTGCAGCGGTTTGAGAATCCTTTTATTGACCATTATTGGGAATCCATTTTGCTCAATTATGCGTCCAAAATGAAAATCAGGGCCTTGCCGTTGTTACAGACCTTCTACGCGCGCAACGGCAGCCTGCCTGGGCATATAGTAGCGGGCTTTGCCTTTTACCTAGTGCTGTCTATCCCGGACGCGTGTGAGAAAGACATCTATTACAAAACGGTCCATACCCGGCGGGTTAAACTACAAGATACCATTTCGGAAGGGCTGTACACAGACGCCTGTGCGCTCGGGTTTGCCGGCGCAGCCAAAAAGCACCTGGAAGATACGTCTTTCTGGGGCGCGCCGCTTGCCGATATACCAGGTTTCACGGAACAGGTACTGGCATTAGCGGACGACATACTTACGCAATCATCTCTGGCAATCATTTCAGAAACGAGGTAGTATTTTTATGAATCGACGTGAATATTTAGCTGTACACCCCGCAGACAATGTGTGGGTAGCACTACAAAATCTCCCCAGCGGATATGGGGTTCAGGTTGGGTCGCAGGAAATTTTCCTACACGCGGCGGTAGAAGCGAAGCACAAATTTACGATAACGGAGCTGGCTGAGGGCGCGGAAGTGCGTATGTACGGCATTACGGTGGGTCGCCCCAGGGAGTACCTCCCGCCAGGTACGCTTATCACGACGAAGAATGTAGTACATACAACGACCCCTGTTACGTCCCGTACGCCGGATACCCATTGGGAACAGCCGGATGTGTCGGCCTGGCAGGATGCGCACTTTTTGGGGTATCCCCGGTCGGATGGCTCTGTAGGTACGGCCAATTATTGGCTGGTATTCCCCCTTGTTTTCTGTGAAAATAAGAATATCGAGGTTATCCGGGATGCGCTGAGTGATGCGCTGGGTTATTCCAGGTACCACCCGTATCGGTCGTTTGCGCGCAAGCACCTCTCCTTGTTGACGGGAGCGGCTACTGCTTCGACGGATACGAGGGAGGCATCGGGGGTATCCGGTAATCCTTTTCCGAATGTGGATGGGGTGAAATTCCTCGTTCACCAGATGGGATGTGGCGGTACGCGCCAGGATGCACGGGCGTTGTGTGGCCTGTTGGCAGGGTATTTGGCCAATCCGAACGTAGGTGGAGCCACGGTTTTGAGTCTGGGCTGTCAAAATGCCCAGTACGAGATGCTACAGGAAGAAATACAGCTCCGAAATCCCCTGTTTGATAAGCCGCTCGCCTATTTCGACCAGCAGACACTGGGCTCAGAAGACCGGCTCATTGAAGCGGCGATTCAGGCCACCCTGGAGGGGATGGCGCAAATCAACCAGACGCCGCGTCAGCCGGCACCGTTGAGTAAGCTGGTGGTGGGATTGGAGTGTGGTGGCTCAGATGGTTTTTCCGGTATTTCTGCCAACCCACTGGTAGGTCAAGTCTCTGATATGGTGGTTGCGCTGGGCGGATCGGCTATCCTATCGGAATTTCCGGAGCTCTGTGGCGTAGAGCAGGAGCTCGTGAATCGGTGCACCTCGGATGGTATAGCCGATCGCTTCCTGGATCTAATGGACCGATACGAGAAATCGGCCGTAGCTGTCGGCTCCGGTTTTGATATGAACCCTTCTCCGGGGAATATTAAGGATGGCCTGATTACGGATGCCATGAAATCAGCGGGTGCTGCGAAGAAAGGAGGAGTTTCTCCGGTAACAGATGTACTCGATTACCCCGAAAAAGTGACCCGTATGGGTTTGAATTTACTCTGTACACCTGGTAACGATGTCGAATCGACGACGGCGTTGGCAGCAGCCGGCGCCAACCTTATTCTGTTTACGACCGGGTTGGGTACGCCCACGGGCAACCCCGTCACGCCGGTCATTAAGGTGTCGAGCAATACCCGGATTGCAGAACGTATGCACGATATCATCGACTTCGATGCCGGTAAGATTATCTCAGGAGAAGATACGATTCTATCGGCATCCGCCCAGCTCATGGCGTATATGCTCGAAGTAGCCAGCGGTATTCGCCGGGCAAAAGCGGATATCAACGAACAAAATGATTTTATTCCCTGGAAAAGAGGGGTGTCTCTCTAAATATGCAATCCATGAAAAATATCGCTTCAAAAAAAGCTTTTCTGACCGAAGACTTTCTGCTGGAAACCGAAACAGCGCAGGCCTTGTATTTCGACTATGCCGCTCCGATGCCTATTATCGATTACCACAACCACCTGCCTCCGGCAGAAATTGCCAGCAACCATTCTTTTCAGAACCTGACTAAAATATGGCTCTACGGGGATCATTACAAGTGGCGCGCCATGCGTACCCTCGGGGTTCCGGAAGCCTATATTACTGGAAACAAATCGGATGAGGAGAAATTTGCGAAATGGGCGGAGACGGTGCCCTATACGCTGCGCAACCCCTTGTACCACTGGACACACCTGGAGCTAAAACGATATTTTGGCATCGATGCCGTGCTCAATCCCGCTTCGGCAGACGCTGTTTTCCACGAGGCCTCGGCCATGTTGCAGGAAGAGAGCCATTCGGTACATGGGTTGTTACATAGTATGAACGTACGGGTGGTATGCACTACGGATGACCCGGCTGATAGCCTGGAATACCACGTACAAGTGCGCAAGAACCCCATTCCGGGCCTACAAATGAATCCTTCATTCCGGCCGGATAAGTACATTCTCATCGACCTCGATAGTTTTCTTCCCGCCTTACAGCGGCTGGGGGCGGTATTGGATACCGAAATCCGTACCTATGCGGACCTTTTAGACGCGCTGCGCGCGCGTGCAGCATTCTTTCACTCGCTGGGCTGTCGGGCTTCTGACCACGGGCTGGAATATGTGTCGGCCGAGGATTACACGGACGCGGAGGTGGAAGCCATTTTCCGAAAACGCGTATCGGGCGCTTCTGTCAATAGCCGCGAGGCGGAGCAATTCAAGTCGGCGGTGCTGCATGAGCTGGGTAAGATATACCATGAGCAGGGCTGGGTGCAGCAGTTGCACCTGGGGGCATTGCGCAACAACAACCTGAAAGCGATGGCGACACTCGGTCCGGATACCGGATGGGATTCTATTGGCGACTGGAGCCATGCCCGCGCGGTAGCTAAGTTTATGGGGCGGCTAGACGCAGAGGATAAGCTGGCAAAAACGATTCTGTACAACCTGAACCCAGCAGATAATGAAGTGATGGCCAGTATGATTGGCAATTTCAACGACGGGTCGGCCAAGGGGAAAATACAGTTTGGTTCGGGCTGGTGGTTTCTCGACCAGAAAGACGGTATGGAAAAACAGATGAATGCCTTGTCTAACCTCGGTTTGCTGAGCTGCTTCGTAGGTATGCTGACAGACTCGCGCAGCTTTCTTTCTTTCCCGCGACATGAATATTTCCGCCGGATTCTCTGTAATCTGTTTGGAGCGGAAATGGAACGCGGCGAGATGCCGTCGGATATTCCGTGGGTAGGAAAAATTATCCAGGATATCTGCTATTACAACGCAGCGGATTATTTCGGGTTTGAAAAATAAAATGGCTCCGTCGCTCCGCGCGAAGGGAGCCACCGGAAAAGGCTGGCACGCTAGTAAAAAGAAAATTCCTCCCCAAATGCGAGGAATTTTCTTTTTACTAAATGCTCCGTGCCGAAGACGGGAGTCCGCCATGTTATACTGCCAAGAAAGCCGGATGGGTTCTGTTTTTGTAATTTGGCGACCAACACGGCACATAGATTATGGCCATCGACCGGGTCAGATTGAGTTTCGCAAGATGAGGCTGAACTCATTCTCCACCACCCGGCGGTCGTTATTGATGAGCATGTGCCCGAGCGTGGCACCCATTTTGTCGTGGTCGGTGGACATGACGCTGATGCCGTCGAGCAACACCTCTTTGAGGGGGCTGTCGTTGTAGGCCAGGATACCGATATCTTTTCCCGGTATATATTTTTGTTCCTTAATTTTTTTGACCAGCGTGACGAGGTCGTGGTCGAGGATAACCAAATACGCTACGCCGGGCTGAATCTGTTCTTTTTCAAAATCCTTGAAAATAATCTGAAACGGAATGCCCTGGTCGGTACAATACTTCTGTGTGCCTCGTATGATACCCCTGGAGTAGTTGGTCCAGTTGGGGAAGATGAGCTGGATGCGCTCATATTTATGGAGTAGCCCATTGGTTTGGGTCAGTGCGGCATAAACGTCTTTTTCATAGTTCTGAAAGACGGCTCCGAACCCGTTCGAAAGGTTTTCCATGTAATCGTTGAGTAGCCAGAGCCGCTCTTTGGGGATGTATTTATTGAGCAGGGCGCGCGCTTTTAGCTCCTCCTCTCCCTTGAAAGAAGGGATGATGATGTAGTCGGAATATACGTTGGCTTTTTCGGTGATAATTTTTTCGAACCACTCGTAGTTCTCGTGGTACACCTGGAAATCGATATTAAAATTTTTGCCTACGGTCTGGACGAAGCTATCAAAGATTGCTTTTTTATAGGCACTAAGTTTATTGAAGACCAGGAGGACGTTGCGGCTTTTTTCGCAAGAGTGCGCGGCGGCGAAATATCCTTTTCCGGGTACAGAAACGATGACGCCCAGCCGTTTGAGCTGTTTGTATGCCTTTTCGACCGTATCGCGCGAAACATCGTACTCAATGCTGACCTCGTTGATGGAGGGCAATTGCTCGTGGTATCCCAGGGTGCGGGTCTCAATACCTTTGACAATACTGTTTACAATTTGGCGGTACTTAGGTACGGCGGATCGTTGGTTGATGGAAATCGTACAAGACATGACCGTTGGATTTTTAGGCGTAGAAATCGATTGAATTAATAGGATTGGGTTGACGGGTTTCGTTGGGTTAACAATCGGTCGCGTAGCGCACTTGTCGGGTAGCAGAGCGGGTGCAGCGCATGTTCTGAGCGAAGTAAATCCGCTTCCACATACCAGCTGCCCGCCGGCTGTGACTGAAGCACATCGCATGTCGGATGCTGTGTTGGTCGTTGGCGCAGGTCGTTGGCATTTTTCCTATTACTAGTATGGTTGTGTCGGTTGCATGTTTTTTTATGGCAACTTGCGCAATCGATTGATATTTTCAATACAATTTTAGGAAAAAAAATTAACCCGAGGTAAAAAAGGATTATTTTTTGAAAGAAAAACTAAAAGAATGTTTAGTATATAAATTAATCAAATAGCAAATTATATTTCAAATGATGTATTTGGGGCTTGTTTTTGTAAAGTAGAAGTATTGAAATCCTGCTGCCTTGGCCGATAGGATACGCTGATTTGGGTGCTTGGGCGATGGGAATGGATGGGGTCAGGTTGGGTCTGTGTTCAGGGCGAATCGCAGATTTTGTTGGGAATATCTGGGTGATACGCTTGTTAAATACATAGCCCCGTTTTACTTTTGGGCCATTATTTAAAATTAGTCTTAATAAACTTAATATGCATAGAATCATCATTGCGGTGGGTGTACTTGTTGCTTGGGGGCTTCCTGTACTAGGTCAGGAAGCGATGGCGGATTCGTTGAGCAGGTCGCTCGATCCGATTACTATCGTTGGGAACCGTGCCAGCGCCATACCCGGATCCGGGCAGTATATCCATATTCGTCAGCTGGAGAAGCTGAATCAGCCCAACGTGAACCAGGTATTACGGGTTATTCCTGGGGTGGTGGTGCGGGATGAAGAGGGATTTGGCCTACGTCCCAACATCGGCCTGCGTGGAACCGCTGTCAACCGAAGCGCCAAAATCACGCTCATGGAAGACGGCATTCTAATGGCGCCCGCTCCGTATGCCGACCCCTCAGCGTATTACTTCCCAACTTTTGCCCGGATGCAGGGGGTAGAAGTATTGAAAGGGAGTAGCCAGATTAAATACGGTCCGTACACTATTGGTGGCGCGGTCAATCTTTTGTCCACCACCATACCGGATACGTTCAAAGGACTCGCACAGCTCTCGTACGGAAGTTTTGGTACCAACCAGCAGCATATCTGGGTGGGTAACAGCACAGCGCGCATCGACTATGTGGTCGAAGTAAACCGACTGGCGAGCAAGGGGTTCAAATCGTTGGACAATGGAGGGGATACGGGTTTCGACAGGCGGGATATACTCGGAAAGCTGCGCTGGCATACCGATGAGCAGGCAGTACTGCCTCAATCCGTCACCTTAAAAGTAGCGCATGCCAGTGAAGAAGCGCATGAAACGTATCTTGGATTGACCTACGACGACTACCTGGCCAACCCCGTGCGGCGCTATGCGGCTACCCAATTAGATAAGCTGGATTTGCGGCATAGCCATATTACGCTAAATCATACCATATCTCCTGCCGCGGGATGGTCACTTAGTACGACGGCGTACTACACTACGACATTCAGGGATTGGGCAAGGGCAAATGCCATCGGTGGGAAAAGTATAAATGCCATTTTGAATGACCCGACGCCCACCGCGCTACCCTATCAAATCATGGTGGGCACCGCCGATGGAAACGTAGATTTTCAAAGTGCCGCGCGCACGTACTTTGCCAAAGGGATTCAATCCGGTACCCAATACCTTTTTAGTACCTCCTCTTTGGTGCACCGCATACAGGCGGGGCTGCGCTATCATGTAGATCAGGCCGACCGCTATGCCACCCGCTCCGTGTACGCGATGACAGGTGGTACGATGCTATTGAGCAGTGCAGGAACAAAGGGCAATCAGGAAAACCAAATACGCGGTGCAAGCAGCCTGGCTGGATATGTAAGCTATGATTTGCAGTATAACAAGCTCAAGGTGATTCCCGGGGTTCGGTATGAGCGCATCGCGTTCCATTTTCAAAATTACGGTCTTGCAGATAGTGCCCGCACTGGGGTTACCCTGCGGGCAGCCAGCAACGAGGTCGCGGTCGTACTGCCCGGCTTGGGAGCTACCTTTTCCTTCAACGAAAAGGCACAGCTTTTTGCGGGTGTCCATCAGGGATTTTCCCCGCCAGGAATGCCGGCCATTTCTTCTGTCAACGGTCAGGCTAAAGCAGAGCGATCAGTCAATTACGAACTGGGCTATCGCGTTGAAACCAGTCGATTAAACTGGCTGCTCGTCGGCTTTCGGAATGACTACAGCAATATTCTCGGCTCCGACAATGTTTCCGGCGGGGGAGTGGGTACGGGTGATTTCTTTAACGCCGGCCGGGCTATTGTTCAAGGTATAGAATTGGGTATTACCGGTACATGGCTTCTTAAACGAGGGACTTCCGCTGCCTGGGCCGTTCCCTTCGCCATTGCCTATACCTATACAGATGCCAGATTTCAGGAAACATTTAACAACGGAGGGGGAGACTGGGGAAGTGGTACTATCTACAAGGGCGACTTTATTCCGTTCATTACCCCACAGGTGCTGAGCATAAGTACAGGAATAGAACACCGCAGGTTCGATGCTACGTTGACGGGGCGCTACAATGGGGCGACCCGCACCAAGCCGGGCCAAAAAGATCGGGTGGTCCCCGCGGCCGGAGTGCCCTTTAGTGCAGTGGATGCCCTGGCACCGTTCCTGATATTGGATTTTTCGGCAAACTATCGGTTGAGCAAGCAGATGACGCTATTTGCACTGGTTCAAAACCTAACAAATAACACCGCGATTGTTGCCAATTTGCCACAAGGATACCGCCCCAATCTTCCGCTTGGAATAAATGTGGGCTGGCGTGCAACGTTATGAGCCAAAAGGAAGACGAACGCTGCACATGGGGTGAAAGCGGTTCAAGTAGCCAGGAGCCAAGCGGATTAGGAGGTATGTGACGTCCGGTTTCATTGGTTTTTCCACTGGAAATGGATGTCGGCTTGAACGCGTGATCCGCTGCCTATCTCGTGCTTCGCGGGCGGGCAACCCATCGATTGCGGCAAACTACAGAGGAGCCACCTCCGCTAATTACAACACGGAGGTGGCTCCAATCGTGCCGTTAGCTCTTTGCTCCGGCTGGTTTTAGCAAGGTAGCACCAAACCAAATCGCCATTCCCGCGAACATGAGCTGTTTGTTGAGGTCATTGCTGATATATCCTTGAAATACCAGTATAGCGGGCAGGATGGTGAGTACCAGACCGGCGCCCTGAGCGCCCCAGATGATATATTTTTTCATGCCTGCTTTTTTTGGATGATGAAATTGAGGAGGATAAAGAGCCCTGCGGCGATAAACCAGCCGGGAAGTCCGAGGAAGAAAATCTCCACCCCAAATTTTTGGTTGATAAAAATAGCTAATCCCAACGTCAGAAACCAGGTCAGGGCAGCCGCCCAGTTCCAAGTGCTATTGCGTATGGCGGCCAGGTTACTTTGAAGCCCCAGTTTAGGGAATACCCAGACATCGATGAAGATAATGGCGCCCATGGGCATGAGTAGGAGGCCGTACAACGCTACGAAGTCAAGCAAGCGCATGACGAGTGCTGGAAAGCAGGCGGCCAGTGTGGTGATTAATCCTACGATGAGGGTGACTTTCCATGTTTTGGAGTTGGGCAATACCGCCTGAATCGCCAGTCCTGCCCGATAAATGGTAGGGTTGGCCGTAGTCCATCCAGCGACGATGACACAGACTGCTCCAACTGCTCCGGTGGCATAATAAGCAACGGGACCAGGGGAAAAGTCGAGCGAAGACTGTGTTTTTTGCAAAAAAACCGCATAGAGTATCCCCGAAGCAATCCAGGCCATATAGTGGCCTACAAAAACGCCACCGGCCACCGTAAAGCCAGATTTCCAGGATTTTGCGTATCGGAGAATGGACATATCTGCCATTCCAATATGCATGGCCATATTGCAGAACCAGGCAAAAAACAATACGTGCCAGAAGGTAAACTTGGATTGCCCTTCCAACGGTACCCCCGACCAGATTTTCGTCTGCGCTACTTCCCAGAAGCTGCTGATATGCGTAACGCCCAGCTCGGGTAATACCGCAATCGCAGAAGCCAGAAATACCAAAATCATCCAGGGCGCCGCTATATTCGCCATCTTCGATACCTGGTCGTATCCCAGCATCGCAATCACGGTAGTAAACAGGCCTACTACCATGACGGCAACCACCCATCCCGCGCTATTGGGCAACCAGTCTGTTAGCTTGGCCATCGGAAGGCCAAACGGAATCCCAATCGCCGTAGCAGAAACGGCGATCATAGAACCGGCCAGAAAACAGAACATCAGGGCATTGACCAGATTATACAACACCGTCAGCCGGGGTCCGCAAATTTTTTCCAATTTGAAATATAAGGTTATGCGTTCCCGTACAGCAATGGGGCCCGTCAGGAACGCCCAACTCAATACCGCCAGAATATTGCCGAACAAAAGCCCGAAGATTAGGTCGGCAGCACCCGCACCATGTGCTACAAACAAGGGTCCGATTACAAACTCCGTGCCTGCCGTGTGTTCTCCGGCATACATGCCCAGAAAACTCTTCCAGCTTTTTAAATGGGTGGAGGGAACCGCAGTTTTTTCAAATTCCTGCACATCTTCCAGACGTGCGCTGAGTTTTTCCAACATAACCTGTTGCCTGTTTTTAGTGGTTAATGGTTTCGGCACCAATCGCTGTCGCCAACCCGGAAGATTTGCTATACACTTCGCATTTTTGGTGAATATCCGGTAGCTAAAACATAATTTTTGTTCAAGAAAAGAATTTTATTCGGAACAATAGGCGATATGCGATTTTTTTGTATTCGAATGGGGCGATGCAAATAGAATAATCTCCCTCCATTTAACTGTCATGTGGTTTCATGCATCTTTTCATTATTTTTGGTACGCCTTGTTTTTAAATAGGAGGACTTACGAGACAGCCCCTTTCCTTTCCGTGCAAGGATTATTTACAGGGTAGCTTCGATGGTGTGTTGGGTAGTAGCCGCTATGCGGCATGACCAATCGGAGGGTGGTTTTTCATGATAGTACAGGATGCCCCCCCATCGGGGTCGTCCTATCTTTAGGTATAATTTAAACTAAGCTATACTTCTTGTGTTTTTTTGCCTTTGCATGGGTATTAACTTGCCCTTTTCCTGCCGCTGGCTTGAATCGCTGTAGCCGATGCGCGGGGTACACTAAATCTACGGCAGCGAATTTAAAATTTGAGAACGCGTACTTTCTGTCCACCATTTAAACACCTGATAAATTTATGGTTTCCCCATCTGTTTTCAACCATGTCAACTACCTATGGGACGAGGCAAAGGCGGCTTCTCTGGCCGGCGACGAAGTAGCCCTGTTCCTGTATCGATCGAATATACTCGGTGCGGATTTGCGCATTACCAACTATGGTGGCGGCAATACGTCCTGCAAGACCATGGAAAAAGACCCCCTGACTGGCCATGACGTGGAAGTAATGTGGGTAAAAGGCTCCGGCGGGGATATTGGTACGCTGACCCGGAGTGGCATCGCCGGATTATATACCGAGCGCCTCCGCAATCTGAAGAAAGTATATCGTGGCTTGGCTTATGAAGACGAAATGGTCGCCTTATTCAATCATTGTATCTACGACCTCGACAGTAAAGCACCGTCTATCGATACGCCACTGCACGGACTATTGCCTTTCAAACACATCGACCACCTGCATCCGGATGCGTTGATTGCCATCGCGGCAGCGGCGGATGGGGAAAAAATTACGCGTGAAATATGGGGCGACACCATGGGTTGGGTGCCTTGGCAGCGCCCGGGCTTTGACCTGGGGCTCAAGCTGGAAGCGTGCCTACGGGACAACCCCGGTATCCGTGGGATCGTTTTGGGCAGCCATGGACTATTTACCTGGGGAGATACCTCGTATGCGTGCTATATCAATAGCCTCGAAGTCATCGAGCAGGCTTCTGCCTATATCGCTGCACGGGAAGGCAAGAGCCGTCCGGTATTTGGTGGCCAGCGGGTCGCCAGTCTGGAAGCAGAAGCACGGCACCGTCAGGCCGCCAGCCTGGCTCCGGTATTGCGGGGACTTTGCTCTTCTGCCCAGCGTATGGTCGGCCATTTCACGGATACCGACCGCGTCCTTCAGTTCATCAATTCAAATGATTTGGCGCGCCTGGCTCCATTGGGCACGAGCTGCCCCGACCACTTCCTGCGCACCAAAATACAGCCCCTCGTATTGCCCTTGGCTCCGGATGCTGATTTGAGCCAGGCAGCTGTTGTACGGGATACTCTTTTGCCCGCCTTTGAGCAATACCGAAAAGAGTACGCGGAATACTACGCGGCGTGTAAACATCCGGATAGTCCGGCCATACGCGATGCGAACCCCGTAGTGATTCTCTATCCAGGCGTGGGTATGTTTACCTTCGCCAAAGACAAACAAACCGCCCGGGTATCCAGCGAGTTTTACCTCAATGCCATCAATGTCATGCGTGGTGCGGAGGCGATTAGCCAATATACCGCTCTCCCGCGTCAGGAGGCCTTCAATATCGAATATTGGCTGCTGGAAGAAGCTAAGCTTCAGCGAATGCCCAAGGAAAAGCCATTATCCCGGCGTGTCGCCCTCGTAACCGGTGCCGGTGGGGGTATCGGCAAAGCGATTGCCGATAAGCTCGTGGCCGAAGGGGCCAACGTCGTACTATCTGATATCGATGAAAGCCGGCTCAGAGAAGCCTGCCAAACGTATAAGAAGGATCAGGTATCCTATGCGGTATGTGATGTTGCCGATGCTGCGTCTGTTGCCGAGGCGTTCTACCAGGCCAGCCTGGAGTTTGGTGGGGTAGACATCCTGGTACATAGCGCTGGACTGGCCATTTCCAAGCCGTTGGAGGAAACTTCCCAGAAAGACTGGGATTTGCTTCAGAATGTGCTTGTCAAAGGGCAATTCCTACTGGCTCAGGAGGGCGTAGAGGTAATGCGTAAGCAAGCCCTCGGAGGGGATATAATCAGTATTGCCAGTAAAAATGGATTAGTAGCTGGTCCCAACAACGTAGGTTACGGGACAGCGAAAGCAGCCCAACAGCACATGGTGCGCCTGCTTGCCGCCGAGCTTGCCGCGGATAAAATCCGCGTAAATATCGTCAACCCGGATGGGGTTATCGTAGGTAGCAAAATATGGGAAGGCGCCTGGGCAGAAGGCCGGGCCAAAGCATACGGCATATCAGTAGAGGAACTTCCTGCTTTCTACGCCAAACGCAACTTACTGAATGAAATCATCCGCCCAGAAGATATCGCCAACGGTGTATTCGCTTTTGTAGGCCTGCTCGATAAAAGCACCGGAAATACCCTAAACGTAGATGGCGGCATGGCCAATGCCTTCGTCCGCTAAAACCTGTTCACCATGCGTATTACGTCAACACAAATAGCGGCTCACAACGAAGCCCAACACGCAGCACATCAGGCCGAGTTCCAGTTTCTGTCCGAACAACTGAGCCGCCGCGGCATTTCCGCTCATCAAATAGTGGATAAAATCAGCGACTTCCAGGTCGCTATCCCAAGCTGGGCATTGGGTGCCGGCGGTACGCGCTTTGGCCGTTTTTCCATCGGCGGTGAACCCGGCAACCTGGAGCAAAAATTGGACGATGTAGGGCTACTGCACGCCCTGACCCACTCCGCCGGGGCAATCTCTCTGCACATACCCTGGGATATCCCCTCCGATGTGCGCGCTGTCAAGGAGCAGGCCGATGCCCTCGGCCTCGCCTTCGATGCAGTCAATTCCAATACGTTTCAGGATCAGCCGCACCAAGCGTTGTCCTACAAATTTGGCTCTTTGTGCCACGTCGATGCAGCTACGCGGCGCCAGGCCATCGACCACAACCTGGAAGTGATCGAAATCGGTAAAATGCTCGGTTCCCAATCCATCACGGTTTGGTTGGCCGATGGGTCTTCTTTTCCCGGTCAGCTCAATTTTCGCAGCGCACTCGATAATACGCGCAACGCGCTCAAAGAAATTTATGCTGCCCTCCCAGCCGACTGGCGGATGTTCATAGAATATAAGGCCTACGAGCCCAATTTTTACTCGATGGTCATCCAGGATTGGGGTACTTCCCATCTGCTGGCGCAGGCCTGCGGAGAAAAAGCATTCTCCCTCGTGGACCTCGGACACCACCATCCCAACACCAATATTGAACAAATTGTGGCTACCCTCATCGCACAGGGTAAACTGGGTGGATTCCATTTCAACGATTCTAAATACGGCGATGACGACCTTACGGTGGGAAGCATCAAACCCTATCAGCTCTTCCTTATTTTCAATGAGCTGGTGTACGGAATGAATCACAACACCGCCTCCAACCCACCGCTGGCCTGGATGATCGATGCCAGCCACAACCTCAAAGACCCCCTGGAAGACTTGATGCAAAGTCTCGAGGCTATCCGAATTGCATATGCACAGGCATTGCTGATCGATCAGGCACAATTGGAAGCCGCTCAACGGGAGTCGGATGTGGCGCGCTGCCAGGAAATACTTCAGGCGGCCTATAGAACCGATGTAAGGCCTCTGCTTCGCCAGGCTCGCTTCGAAAAAAACGCCGCCATCGAGCCCTTCCACCTATACCGCCAACTCGGCGTGCGCACCCACTTGATTCAGGAAAGAGGAACAAAAACTGTGGCCACCGGATTATGAAAGTAACCCTCGTCTTTGATATCGGAAAAACAAATAAAAAGCTGTTCCTCTTTGACCAGGATTTCCAACAGGTGCACAAGGAGTATATCCGATTCGATGAAATCGCAGACGAAGATGGCTTCCCTGCCGACGACCTCGATGCCATCACCGATTGGATTCGCCAGCGCTTCGCGTATTTCCTCAAGGATAAAAGCATCGTATTGGACGCGGTTAATTTTTCTACCTACGGAGCTAGCTTCGTCCACCTCGATCGCTATGGCAAACCGCTGACCCCTCTCTACAATTATACCAAACCGCTGCCCGAAGAGGTACTGCGCCCCTTCTATGCTCGATATGGCAGCGAGCAGGCTTTTGCACGGGCAACTGCTTCTCCTGCGTCGGGGATGCTCAACTCCGGTTTTCAGCTCTATTGGCTCAAACAAACTAAACCAGATGTGTATGAGCGCATCCGGTATTCCCTGCATTTTCCCCAGTATCTGAGTTATCTGTTTACTGGAATTCCTATCAGCGAATTTACCAGCATCGGCTGTCATACCAGCCTCTGGGATTATGCAAAAAACGATTATCACGACTGGGTATTCTCGGAGAGTATGGATCGCAACCTGCCGCCGGTCTCTTCTACAGGTATTAGCATCAATATGATGTACAATGGAAAGCCTGTTCGAATCGGCACGGGAATACACGATAGCTCTGCGGCGCTGCTTCCCTATCTTCGCGCCGATCATCAGCCTTTTCTGCTGATTTCTACGGGCACCTGGAGCATCTCTCTTAATCCGTTCAGTGAAGACCCTATTACCGAAGCAGACCTACAGGATGATTGCCTCAACTACATGCGCATCGACGGCAAACCGGTTCGGGCATCTCGCTTGTTTCTCGGAAGGGAATACCAAACGCAAGTAGAGGCTCTTTGCAGGCACTTTGGCAAAGAATACGGCTATCACCGCAGCATCCAGTTTGATGAACAGCTCTATCAGCAACAGGTCCATAGCCATGAACGAAGGTTTCGGTTTGAGCACCTGCACTCCGCCAGCCCACTGCCGGCTACCACTGATTTGTCCAGGTTCTCTTCCTTCGAATCGGCTTTCCATGGCCTCATGATTGAGCTGATGGACGAGCAACTGCTCTCCGCTCGTCGTGCCATCGGGAATACCCCGGTGGAGAAAATTTATATCGATGGTGGCTTTGCCGATAACGATGTGTACGTCAAATTGGCATCGCACCATTTCAGTCAGTACAAGCTGCGCACCACCCAATCGCCCCTTGGTTCGGCACTGGGTGCGGCACTAGTTATGTCAGACAAACAGATTAAGGCCGAGTTTTTGAAAAAACATTATGCCATGAAAAAGCATAAGCCCCTGATTTTGGGATAATAGCTGTATAACGCTATATTTAACCAGCCATTCTTGCTGCAATAGCAGGGTGCCGGCATGCCTATTCACCAGGGAAATACGGGGGGCACGAAGAAAATACAGCACATGGGGCCCTATTCGGCAGCTATCAAATGATATATATCTAATTTTAATACTATGTCCTTCGAGTCGGGAAGATCGGATATTGAATCATTGCTTCGGTTGCCCTGGGTATAGGGCGTGCTATATCTGATTTATTTACATACACAGAGAGCGTATCCTGTTTTTGAAAACATAAGGACACCGGAGACGCCCTCCTTACTCTTTGTATATGCGTATCGGATTATTTGTTCCCTGTTATATCGATCAGTTTTATCCCCAGGTAGGTATTGCTACCCTCCAGTTGCTGGAAAAACTGGGATGTACGGTCGAATACCCCTTGGGTCAAACGTGTTGTGGCCAGCCTATGGCTAATAGTGGTTGTGAACAGGATGCGCGCGACACCTATCTACACTTCGTCTCCCTATTCGATTCGTTTGATTATATCGTTGCTCCGTCCGGTAGCTGTACGTATCATGTGCGCCACCATTTCGATATTATCGAGCAGACGGATGCGGTGCAGCATGTACGCCATCGCACACTTGATCTGAGTGAATTCTTACTGGATGTTTTAAAGATTGAGTCGCTGGATGCTTTCTTTCCGTATGCCGTAGGGCTACACCAGAGCTGCCATGGCCTGCGTGGCCTTCGTCTGGGAAAAAGTTCCGAACGGGTAGAACCACCGTTTTCAAAGATGAAAACGCTACTTGGCATGGTGGAAGGGCTACAACTGGTGGAGCTTTCCCGCCCCGACGAGTGCTGTGGCTTCGGGGGTACCTTCGCCATCAACGAACCCGATATTTCGGCTAAGATGGGTAAAGACCGCGTTGCCGACCACCTTCGGCACGGAGCAGCAGTAATCACGGCCGGAGATATGAGCTGCCTGATGCATCTGGAGGGGATTGTCCGCCGTCAGGAACAGCCATTGCGCGTCCTGCATTTTGCCGAAATTCTGAATGCTTCCAAATAAAAAGAACTATGCAGCACGCACAAAAAGCCGCTCACTTTATCGCCGATGAGGCACGTACCGACTGGCACGATGAAGCCCTCTGGTTCGTGCGCCACAAGCGAGACCTGGCTGCCAATAGTATCCCCGAATGGGAGTCCCTGCGCGAATGCGCCTCACAAATAAAAGACCATACCCTCTCCAACCTGGCCAATTACCTCGAACAGTTTGAGGCCAACGCCCGCGCTAATGGCGTGCATGTTCACTGGGCAGCGGATGGGGCGGAGCACAACCAAATTGTATGGGATATTCTCCGTCGCCACCAGGTAAAACGCCTGGTGAAAAGCAAGTCGATGCTCACCGAGGAGTGTGGCCTCAACGATTTTCTGGAGCAACAGGGGGTGGAAGTAACGGATACCGACCTAGGCGAACGTATCATCCAGTTGCGCGATGAGCCGCCCAGCCACATTGTACTACCGGCTATCCATCTAAAAAAGGAGGAAGTAGGTGCGCTGTTTCACGAAAAACTCCATACAGAAAAAGGCGTTTCGGATCCTAAGTACCTCACCGAAGCTGCCCGCGGGCATCTGCGCGCCCGCTTTATCGCTGCCGAAGCGGCCCTTACTGGTGTTAACTTCGGGATAGCGGAAACGGGTGGGGTGGTAGTCTGTACCAATGAAGGGAATGCCGATATGGGTATCCACCTGGCCTCTCTGCAGATCCATAGCATGGGGTTGGAAAAACTCATCCCTCGCCAGGCTGATCTGGGGGTATTTACTCGCCTACTCGCCCGAAGTGGAACGGGGCAGCCCGTTACGGTATATACTTCCCATCACCACCGCCCCAAACCGGGTGGTGAGATGCATATCATCCTCGTTGACAATGGACGGAGTGCTCATCTGGGCAGGAAGGATTTTCGCAATGGCCTCAAGTGTATCCGCTGCGGTGCCTGTATGAACACGTGTCCCATTTACCGCAGGAGCGGCGGGCATAGCTATGGGGTGCTTATACCAGGGCCTATCGGTTCCATCCTCTCGCCTGGTTTCGACCTCGCAAAAAATAGCGATTTGCCATTTGCATCGACCCTATGTGGTTCCTGTTCGGATGTATGTCCGGTAAAAATAGATATTCACCAACAGCTTTATAAGTGGCGGCAGATTGTTGCGCAGGAAGGCGAGCTTCCCCCTGTAAAAAAATGGGGTATGGCAGCTGCCGGCAATATACTGGCCAGCTCCCGCCGCTATACCTTTTTTGGCAAAGCAGCCCGCATCGCACTCGACAAACTACCCCGTTTTCTGGTGTATAATAGTTTAAATACCTGGGGTAAACGACGGGAGTTGCCGCAAGCACCCCGGGAGAGCTTTAGCGAATGGTATCAGAAAAATAAAGGAGGTAAACGGGTATGAGCAAGGAATCGATATTAGCTGCTATTCGCAGAAACCAGCCGGAAGCTCGGCCGCTACCGGATCCGCCGGTATTCAATCGCCCCGGCGTGGATGTCCTGGCGCACTTCTGTCAGATGGTGCATACGGTGGGGGGAAACGTGCTCTATGCCCGTGATTTGGAATCCGCGGATACACTATTCACCCACTATTATCCGCTGGAAAAAAGTATTGCATCTACCTGCCCGGACTATCCTGGAACAGTAGATTGGGCGGCCATTGCTCATCCTTTGGACTTGGAAACGGTGGATTTGGCCATCGTGTCCGCCCGCCTGGGAGTAGCTGAAAACGGAGCGGTATGGGTGACGGAAGCAGACTGTGGCCACCGGGTACTTCCTTTTATTGCACAGCACCTGCTGATTGTGCTGGATATGCACCAGATTGTACCGGATATGCATACGGCCTATCAATCGATACGGATAGATGAAACGGGATTTGGCGCGTTTATTGCCGGCCCCTCCAAAACAGCAGATATTGAGCAGGCCTTGGTTATTGGGGCACAAGGAGCGCGAAGCTTGACGGTGCTGCTTCGCTAAAACAGCACCGTCAAGGTCAATTAGTTTCCTTCGGGTTTAACCAACCATATATCCGGGCTAGCTGGCATCAGGAATTGCTGGGCAGGCATGGGTTTGCCTGGTTCAAAAGCGGGCAGGTTTTTCTGCAAATAGGCAGCCAAGGGATGTTGCTGCTCCTGTAGGGCATATACGATGCACTGGGCTAATAAATAAGCTCCATAGTTACTGAAATGGGTATCATCTGCTATGGGGGTGTCCTGCCCGGGGAAGGAGCCCAGCGGATAATGTACATACGCTTTTTTTGATTCTTCAGCCCCTAATGCCTCGAAGAGCTGCGTGCTCAAGGAATGTAGGTCGAGATAGGCCACGCCGGCTTCTCGGGCTGTTTGGCGGGCAGCTTCCGGATAGTCGCCATGTGAATTGGTCATTTTTCCAAGGGTATCAAAGGTGCGCCGTTGCACAGGGGTAACAATCACTGGGATAGCACCTTTTTTGCGGGCTTCCCGAATATACAGGAGCAGCATGTCCCGAAAGCCAGTGAAAGGAGCTACATACGCGCTACTCTGAGGCTTTTGGTCGTTGTGTCCAAATTCGATAAACAGGTAATCACCGGGGCGTATGGTACTCATGATTTTATCGAGTCGGTTTTCTGACTGAAACCGCTTGAGCGATTCACCGGATTCTGCGTGGTTGGCAATGACGATTTTTCCAGGGTTAAAAAAACGAGGGAGCATTTGACCCCAGGAAGCCCATGGTTCGCTTTTCTGGTCGGTGACGGTGGAGTTGCCGGCTAAATAGACGGTAATAGGCTGTTTGGCTGGCTTTATTTCGAGGGCACATACGGCAGGGCTACTACCATTAAACTCCAGGGTGAGCTGTTCGTCCCAGTTGAGGTGTTCGGTTTCTCGGGAGGTGAGCTTGACTTCCTGACCGGAAGGTAGCCCTTTACGGCGTACATTGACAGTAATATCGATGGTTCTGAACGCTCCTTTGCGCGTTTGAATCAGGTCGGTCATAAGGCGGCGCGATTCGGACTTAATCAAGGTAGCGGTTGGGGCATCGGCATCGCCGACGGTGATACGTACGTCGTAGTTTCCTTCAGGCACATCGACACTAAAGTAGAAAGGATGGTCTGCGCGGCATAGGTCGCTTCGGAGCGGGTCGTTGCTGATACGGGTCACGGCCTGCACCGATGCGCTATTTAAAAAACCATATCCTTTGGTTGGGGTATATAAATCGGAAGGCAGGATACGCAAAAAGCCCTGCTGGAGCTTTCCCGATCCGAAATCGAAGCGGTAGTTGCCCTTATTCTGTTCGCCGGCTACTGGAAAAAAAGGCGATGGCGTATGGAATTCAGCGGCGCGTTGTGCCAGTTGGCGCGTGTGTTTTGGTTTTTTTACAGATAAGTCGTGTTGCTCGCCAGGGTCTTTTTCGAGATTAAATAGCTGCCAAGGTTGGGCGCTACTGAGGCGTATGGCTTTCCATTGTTTCCAGCGTATGGCCTGTTGAAATCCGCGCTCGTGGAATTCCCAGTACAAGGGGCGGTGTGGGGCATGTCGTTTGGGGGCATCTCCGAGGAATGCGGGGAGTATGTTTTTTCCGTCGATTTGAGAGGGGGCTGGTGTATGGGCCAGGGCAGCAAGGGTGGGCAGCATATCAGCGAAATACCAGGGATAGGTACTGCTTTTCCCTGCGGGAACGACACCTGGGTAGTGGAGAATCATAGGTACGCGGATTCCTCCTTCGTACATATCCCGTTTGATGCCTCGCAAGGGACCTGCGCTATGGAAGCGATTTTCCCAGCTAAAGGCAGGACCATTGTCGGAGCAAAAGATAACGAGGGTCTTTTGGGTTAGATTGAGTTGTTGCAGGCGTTGCATCAGCGCACCGATATCGCGGTCGAGGCGGGTGACCATGGCTGCGTAAATCCGTTCTTCCGGTTGCCAGTGGACGCTGTCGGCATAGATACCGAGGTCAGGTACCTCGAGGTGTTCGTGGGGCGCGGTGTACGGCAGGTACAGGAAGAAGGGGTGTTGTTGATGGCGTTCGATAAAAGCAAGTGCTTCCTGGGTGAATAAGTCGTGGACGTAGCTTTTTTGCTGTCCGTTTTCGTTTCCGGGGAGAAAAAACGGGTGGGTATTTTTCCAAATAAAATCGGGGTAATAGGAATGGGCTCGGCGCTGGTTGAGGAATCCAAAAAACTCGTCGAAGCCCTGGCGATTTGGTTCTCCATCGGTATTTGGTTCGCCCAGACCCCATTTGCCGATTATGCCGGTGGCATATCCAGCTGCCTGGAGCACTTCGGCGATGGTGGTATCGGTATCGAGCAGGGGGATACGACCGGGAAGGCCTTCTATTCCAATCACTCCGCCTACGCCGTTGTTGCCACGCACGGTGGTATGGCCGGTGTGTTTACCGGTCATGAGCACGGATCGGGAGGGGGCACACACGGTAGAGCCGGCGTAACATTCCGTAAATCGAAGCCCTCCGGAAGCGAGGCGATCGATATGAGGAGTCTGGATTATTTGCTGGCCATAGCATCCGAGATCCCCATAACCGAGATCATCCGCCATGATTAGGATGATATTGGGCTTTTCAACGGATCCGGTTGAGTGGTATTGGCCAAACAGGGGGGTGCCCAGGAAAATCAAAAAAACAGAGCGGGTAAGAAATCGTGGGTAGGTTGCCATAGTTTATCGCGTTGAATGAGCGGAAGGCACGGGTCGGGGTAGCCCGAAATAAAAAAACAGGGTTCGATGGAGTGCCCCTGGGTTCTTATTCCAGGTGCTCATAGGGCCGAGTTCCCAGGTATTCGTATCGAGTCCGGTAGCCAGTTTAGTGCCAATCGGTGGAATGCTTTCCAGAAATGAAATATCTCCGGGAGGTAGCAGGGGATGTGGTATTGGGCCGGACAGGGCATGAAAATCGAATAGCCGTACAAATAGGCCGGGTTGTGGGCTGCCTACCAGTATATTTCCTTCGGAGGTACGCAACTCCATCCAATGAACATCGGAGAAATAGCCTTTGAACTCCGGATAGGCCCACGGGGCACTACCGGTGGAGCTGTTGTTGTACACCGATTCCCATACCTGAAGGGTACCTCCTTGTGGGCGGTTTTTCCATACGCGATAGGGTCCGTTGCCGAGCCATCGGGCACTGAGAATATTTGATTCGGGGTACTGAAAGCTTACCCCGGCAAAAAGAAAAGAATCGGCGGGCATGGTATAGGTGTAGTCGAGTCGGAGTAGGCCGTTGGGAGCGAGTTCCCAGCGTATCTTGGTGAGGCTACCCGCTAAGGAAGCTTCAATGACTTGGTTTGTTCCTGACTGGCGGACTTGTACGTCGGTGGGTACTATATTTCCTTGTGCAGGGAATGGCCCATTGGAGAGGAGGGGATTCAGCCCGGGGGTGTATTCGATTGTTTTGAGGAGGGCATTTTTTTTGTCGAATTGGACATGTAAGGATGGGGTATATAGGGTAATGGTACTATCTGTGTTCAGCGCTCCGACCTGATTAGTATCGGCTGGCAGGTGCTGTAAGTGGGGCATGAGTAGGTGCTCTGCCTGGTGTATAGGCCAGGTCCAGGTACGTACGGTGTTGCCTTGTGGGTCAATAGCCTGTAGCAGCAGGATATCTCCCGACATCCAATCGGAGGGAAGGGTAAGCGCGACGAAGCCGGAATCACCGGCTGCCACGGCGGGCCCTTGTACGTCGGTCTGAAAGTGAACGATTGGAGCATTGCTGCGCGTCCAGGGTTTGGGGAGTTGTTGGATTTCGAGGTGGAACTGGCATTGGTCGAGGGAGGTAAAATGGTATCGATTATATACCGGCAATTTTCCGTCGAAGGAGGCAGGGAGTGTAGTGGTGGGTAGTACAATCGGTGAAAAAATATCTTTGATAGCATAATAGCTGCCTTCTTTTTCTCGGTGTGGGCCGAGGATACCATCTGGTGCATTGACGCGATTGACGTCGATCGCCCCGTTGAGGTCGGTGCGTACAATGCCTTCGTCGAGGAGTGCCCATATAAACCCACCGGCAGAACGAGGGTGTTGCCACATGAGCTCCCAAAAATCTTCCAGTCCGGCAGCCGCGCCTCCGTCGTCTTGTGCGTGCAAAAATTCGGTAGGCATATAAATAAGGGAGCCATCCAGAATTTGGCGGGTGCTGTAATACTTTTCGTAGTGATTGGTCTCTATGCCGTTGTAATCGTTGCCTGGGCGATGGTGAGCATGAATGACGGGTCGGGCGGAGGGGTCGTATAGCAGGAAGTCGTCGTCGAGTGCTTTGTTGGTACCGCCTTCATTGCCATTGCTCCAAAAAATGATAGAAGGATGGTTTACGTCGCGTTCGACCATTTCGCGCACCAGCTTTTCACCGGATTCGGTATCGTAGGCGTTTTGCCAGCCGGCTAGTTCATCGAGTACATAAAGACCGAGGGAGTCGCAAAGTTCGAGGAAGGAGGGATCGGGGGGATAGTGGGAGCAGCGCACGGCATTCATATTCATACCTTTTATCATTTCTACGTCGAGGCGGTCGATGTGGCGGTGGAGGGTTCGCCCTGTTTCTGGCCAGAAGCAGTGTCGGTTTACTCCTTTGAATTTTATTTTAGTTCCATTGATATAGACGCCGTCGCCTGCTCGAATGTCAATAGTGCGAAATCCGAATACTTCCTTTGTCTGGTGCAAGATGTTTTTTTTGTGGCGTAGTCGCAGCACGGCTGTGTATAGGTGGGGTGTTTCGGCATTCCAGCAACGGGGATTTAGCACCTGGCACTGAATGGTGGCTTTTTCAGTTCCGGATGTAAGGAGTACTTGTTGCTGTGCTACGGAATGGCCCTGTGGGTCTAGAATTTCGACGGAGAGGTGCTGGTTTTCGTGTATGCCTTTTAAAAATACCTCGGCGGAAAATTGTCCGTTGGCACCGGCATTTAGGGCACTGCGCTGTATATGGGATGCTGGAAGAACCTTCAGGTACACGGGGCGAAAAATTCCTCCGAATACCCAGTAATCGGCATATCGTTCAGCGAGGTTGACGGAATGGTTGCCCGACATTTTTCGGACCTCTACCTCCAGTAGGTTTTGTGCGCCATAGTGGAGAAGCTGGGTTATATCGTATTGAAACGTGTAAAAGGCACCCTGGTGCACGGGGCCGGCAGCTATTCCATTGATGGTGACTAGGGCATCGGTCATGACCCCTTCAAAGACCAGGGAGATGGTTTGTTGTTTCCAGTCAGCTGGGGCAAAAAAGGTATGGCGATATTTTCCCACTTCGTCGCTAAAGCGAAAATTTTTCCCAAATGTTCGGTAATCGCGCCCGTAGTCGTAATGCCCAAAGCCCTGTTGTTCCCAGCAGGAGGGGGTTTCAATCTTCGTCCAGTATCCGCTGTTTCTGCCGCTGGTGCAGTAGAATTCCCATGGCACGGTATGCTCGCTGTCGGTTCCGCTGAGGTAAATAGTTTGGGTTTCTCTGGGGAGCGGTTGTGCGAAAACCGCCAGGGGGGCAGATACGAGTAGTGCCCATATCAGGAAAAATTTGCCGTTGGGGTGGGAAAGCGGAAGCAAGGAACGCTGAAAAATAGCCATAAGCAAGTTGCAGGTTGTGTTTTTGGATGGAGGTGGTTTATGCAGGAAAAAGGAGCTAGCTCGGTTGTTCAAAGCTAATTGGGTCTGTCGGCACGGCTGTGCTGTACTATCCTGACCACCTATCCCTGTTCGGCTATATATCGGGATATACAGGGGTTTACTTGCTATTCAAACAGCTAAGATACGGGGGGATTTCCGAATTACAGGATAGTACACGACAGTTAGCCAGGCTGGGTACTTTATTTTTGAATGGTATAAAATTCGGAATAGGCCTTTTTTTTCAAAATGATTGCAATCGATTGTAGCGAAAAGGAAACAGACTATCCCTGGCTTTCTTACATAGATTTTGTGCGCCCGGCTATTTGTAACGGAAGAACCCGATGAATAATGGGGAGATGCCTGTTTTTCCCAACGCTTCAAGCCCACAAGACCTATAAAAGTATGATGGCACAACAAGGCATTCATTTTTGCTAAGTATATCCATTTGACTAATCAAAATGACATTTATGAAATCATTTTCACCATTATTTAGCCGACCAAGACTTAGTTTGGCATTCGGCCTACTGCTGCTCGCATTGCAGGTAGGCTGGGGTCAGCGGACGATTACCGGCACCGTACTCGACGAAGACACGGACGAGCCGTTGATTGGAGCCAGTATCCTGGTTCCGGGTACTACCGTAGGTACGGTAACGGACCTCGACGGCCACTTCATACTGGAAGTACCGGCGAGTGCCAACGTAATTTCTGTTTCCTATACCGGATATAGCTCCAAAGACGTATCCATCGAAGGTATCAGCGTGATAACGGTCAAACTCGGACAGGGGGCCGTGCTGGATGAGGTACTGGTCGTAGGCTACGGAACGCAAAAGAAGGGGGATGTGACTACGGCTATTGCAAAATTCGACGCGGAAAAATTAGAAGAGCGGCCATTGGCACGTGTTGACCAGGCACTGGTAGGCCAGATGGCAGGGGTGCGTGTGCAGCAAACGAGTGGGGTTCCGGGTTCCGGATTCCGGATTCAGGTTCGCGGTACCGGCTCTATTACGGCCAACAACCAGCCACTCTATGTAGTAGATGGCTTTCCGCTGGAAGTAGCGGAGCAAAACTCGAATGGAGGTTTTGGAAGCGGCAGCCCGCTCGACAACCTCAATCCCAACGATATCCAGTCGATCGAAGTCCTCAAAGATGCTGCCGCTGCTGCCATTTACGGCTCGCGGGCTTCCAACGGAGTCGTTTTGATTACGACTAAGAAAGGACGTTCCGGCAAAGCCAAAATCAATTTGAACACCAGCTACGGCTTCCAGGATCCGGTTAAAAAATTGGATATCCTGAATGCGGAAGAGTGGATTGACCGCGCTTCTGAAATGATTGATGATGCTTGGGTGGCATCCGGTGCCGGACGAACCAGAACACAAACATCGGCCGAACGACTCGCCATCCTTGGCAATAAGTTCAACGCAGCACTGATTAAAGACGATCGGTGGACACAGCCAGGGCATCCGGGGCTGGTGTACATCGACTGGCAAGATGCATTCTTCCGCACCGGTGCGGTACAGAACTACAACCTCTCTGCGTCGGGGGGCAATGATTATGTCAATTACTTTATCTCGGGCGATTATAAAGACCAGGAGGGTATTGCCATCGGCGTGGACTTTAAGCAGTATTCTGCTCGTGCCAATGTAGAAGTGAAAGCCAGCGACCGGCTCAAGTTCGGTATCAATATTGCGCCTTCTTACTCGGTCGTGAACGACCCGGGAGTAGAAGGCAAAGACCAGCTTACGCATATTGTAGTTGGTATGGTTCCAGTATCTGAAGAGAATGTAGGCCTGGATGTAAATACCGGTAGCTTTGCCCGATATACTTGGGGGAACTCCCGTGTCAGCCCTATCCGGGCAGCTGAAAATACCCAGGGTCTGAAAGAAATTTTCCGTACGCTTACGACGGCGTCCGCGCAGTATAACTTCTTTAAAGGCCTCGATTTCCGTACGAGCTTCAACCTCGACAACACGGATATGCGCGGTAAAAGCTATGCGCCAGCCTGGGTGACTTCCAACCGGGCTACTTCGGGCAGTGCCAATGGCTATCGCCGGCTAACTTTTGTAAATGAAAACACGCTGAACTTCGCTAAGACGATTGCGGGTAAACACGACGTGTCGGTCATCGCCGGTACTTCCTATAATACAAATTGGCTGGGATCCTGGGTGATGCGTGCAGCCAGCTTCAACTCGGCTACCGTGACTACCCTCAACGCCGCTACTATCAACGCAGCCGGTACGAATACCACCGAAACAAAGAACACCCTGATTTCTTATTTCGGTCGTCTGACCTACAACTTCAACAACCGCTACCTGCTCTCCGGCTCGCTGCGCCGTGATGGTTCTTCCCGCTTCGGCCCTAAAACTAAGTGGGGCGTGTTCCCATCTGTTTCCGCCGGATGGCGTATATCGGAAGAAGCCTTTATGAAACCGATCGAATCCATCAGCAGCATGAAACTGCGCGCAAGCTGGGGTATCTCAGGCAACAATGGTATCGGCGATTACTCCCATGTGTCCCTCCTGGGCTTCGACAACTACTCTTTCGGTGGTTCGCTCGCCGCCGGACAAATCCCAACCAACTTCGCTAATCAGGCACTTGGATGGGAGAAATCAGAGACAATCAACGTTGGGTTGGATCTCGGACTATTCGACAACCGAATCTATGCATCTTTTGATATCTATACCAAGCGCAACTCCGACCTGCTACTCAATATTCCCGTACCTACGGCTCTTGGCTTTACATCGGCCCTCACCAACATCGGCGAAGTACTGAACAAAGGTTGGGAAGTAGAGCTGAATACCCGCAACCTGACGGGTAAGTTTACCTGGACAACCAATGTGAACTTTGCACACAACGCCAATGAAATCGTTCAGCTCGGACCGGAAAATACGCCTATCCTGGGTGGCGACTGGGATATCCCACACAATATCCTGCAAGTAGGGCAACCCATGTATAGCCTCTACCTGGTACAAATGGTGGGTATCCTCTCCAAGGCAGATATCGACAATAAAGTGCCGCTCTACGGTAAACAGCAGGAAGGCGATCCCAAATACCTCGACGCCAACGGCGACGGAGTCATCACTGCCGACGACCGCGTGCTCTCCGGACACCCAAACCCCGATTATATCTGGGGCCTTACCAACAGCTTCTCCTTCAAGGGATTCGATTTGAGCTTCCTGGTCCAGGGGCAGTGGGGTGGTGTCATCTATTCTACCTTCGGCCGTGCCGTAGATCGTACCGGACAGGGGTATGTGGATAATGCACTTGGCATATATCGCGATCGCTGGCGTTCGGCTTCCGACCCAGGAGCTGGCCTGCGGGGAAAAGCCACTTCCGGCTTCGGACGTATCAAAAACACCGACTGGCTCTATGCCAACGATTATTGGAGGGTGCGGAATATTTCGCTGGGGTACAACCTAAAGACCATTCTTCGCAATAAGGTATTGTCGGGCGCACGGGTCTATGCAACGGCTGAAAACTACTTTGGAGGCGACAAGTACACCGGTGGCTTTAACCCGGAAGCAGTGAACAATGCCGGGGACGACTACGGTGCTTTCCCGCTCGCGAAGTCTATCATCTTCGGCCTCAACCTCACTTTCTGATTCTAAAAAGCTAACTGAGATGAAAAAAATATATTTCTTTCTTTTCTTATCGGTCTTCGTCCTGAACTCTTGCGAGGAAGACCTCAATCTGGCGCCGATATCGAGTGCCGGTAGCAACGGATTTTACCAAACACAAAATGATTTCACACAAGCCCTCAACGGCGTGTACGGCGCATTCGGGGTACAGAACAATGTGGATTATCCTAGTTTCTATGTCAACCTGAATGAGACTCGCTCGGATAATATTTATTCTCCTGGTCAGGCAGGGGTGCGCGACTGGAACAACATCAATAACTTGTTGAGCACCCTTTCTACGCTGGCGACCCTGAAGCAGGTATGGAACACGACGTTCAACGCCATCATGCGCGCCAATACGTTGCTGGATAAAATCAAGGAAAATCCCGACGCGGTCACTGATGCTGCCCTGCGTTCTCGCATGGAGGCAGAGGCTCGTTTTCTGCGCGCTTACTTCTATTTTGACCTCGTCAAATGGTTTGGAAAGGTGCCGGTGTTTACGACCTTCACTACTCCCGATGAGGCATTGAAAATCGGGCGTAGCCCCGTGTCGGAAGTATATGATCTGATTATCTCCGACCTCAAATTTGCTATTGAAAAACTTCCTGCTACGTATGCGGCAGCCGATAAAGGCCGCGCCACCTCTATGGCCGCAAAAGGTATCCTCGCCCGCGTGTACCTGATGCGATCTGGTCCTCAGCTCCACCCCGATGGCCCCTGCCTCGCCTCCAAGGAGTACTCCTTGGCGCTGGCACTTATCAATGATATTATCAGCAGCGGCCAGTTCTCCCTCCAGTCCAGCTATGCCAAAATATTTGACTACGCCAACGAAGGGAACTCCGAGATCGTTTGGGATCTTCAGTTTATCAGCGGTGGTCAGGCAGCAGGGGCATATTACCCAACAGAGTATTACGATGAGGCCTGGGGTCGGGTGAACCTTCCTTTTGCCGGCGGTAATCCCGGGGATGGCAACAAGACGATTTCCAGCGACCTAGTGTCTTCCTATGACGCCGCTGACCAGCGCCTTGCCGCCACTGGTATCTTCGAATATAAGGATGCTACTGGTGCTACCGTTAGCACGGCGTTTTTCTCTAAGTTTATAAACAAAACCAAAGCGGGCTCTGATCGCTTTGAGTGGGCTATTAATTACCCCGTCATCCGCTATGCCGACGTGCTGCTCATGAAGGCGGAATGTATCCTGCAGGGAGCCTCCGGTACCCAGGCAGAAGTGGACGCGCTGGTCAACCAGGTGCGCGCTCGTGCTGGCCTCGCAGCTACCTCCAACGTCAATCTCGATATGCTGCTCAACGAGCGTCGTAAAGAATTTGCCGGCGAAAACCTTCGCTGGGAAGACCTCGTGCGCACCGGTAAAGTAATCGATGTGATGAATGCCTGGAGAGCAAAAGTGGATACAGGAGGTAAGATACAGCCTATGAAAAGCGACTTCATCATCTACCCAATTCCACAGGAACAACTCGACGTGAAAAAAGGTCTTTATACCCAAAACCAAGGCTATCTCTAAGACGAGCCCAAGTGGATGATTACCATACATTCCATCTTCCGGCCTGAAACGGCCGGAAGATGGAATGTACCCCCTCCCTGTCGCGGGTGCAGTACACCCCAACGCAACGGCTATCTATGTTTCGCATTCGCCCGGTGAAGCAACACTCCGATGAAAACAGTATTTTGCTTTAGCGAAAAAACACCCGGCTAAACACAGACAGAACTACCCCTAAAGAATCACCGCCACTCACCCCCGTCTGCCCCATTCCCCTGATTAAAGAAAATGTACAATCTTTCTAAATATGCGCTTTTACCCTTTTATACTTTTTCTGATTGCAACCTATTCGGCTACTCCTTTGCGGGCACAGACGGGCACAGGGAACTACCGCCACCACGTCCAGACAGGAAACACTTTCCTTTTCTCCAACGAACACGCCGATGTGCAACTGGAATTTTGCACCCCCGCTATCCTGCGGGTGCGCACCTCCTGGAATCGGCAGTTTGAAGCGAATGAACCGTGGATGGTCGTAGCGTACGACTGGCCTTCCGTGGCGGTGAAAGTAGTGGATGAGAAAAATCGGATAGTTTTGCAAACAGATAAGCTAACGGTGATTATTCGCAAAACGCCTTTTGCTGTCGATGTGCTGGATATGGTGGGTAAGCCGCTGGTTATGGAATCCAATCTGCCTCAATCCGGTCCGGTCCAATCCGTGGATGATGCCGTCGCATGTAGCAAAAGCCTGGCAGCCGACGAACACGTCTTTGGTTTTGGGGAGCGCATGGATTTCATCGATCAGCGAAGCAAAAAGCTTTCGCTCAATGTAGGCAGAGGTAACGCCCGCCCGCATATCATCGGCGCCTACAACGTCCTTCAGGCGAATTACTCACCG
>Ga0172367_10000540_pt1 | contig 58057 bp, 53 predicted proteins | sample Lak10m_FD_114542 | JGI IMG/M metagenome (GOLD analysis project Ga0172367, IMG submission 114542) | Freshwater microbial communities from Kabuno Bay, South-Kivu, Congo - kab_022012_10m | ecosystem: Environmental > Aquatic > Freshwater > Lake | place: Democratic Republic of the Congo: South-Kivu... | reverse complement strand
GCCAAATCAACTGCGATGATGGCCAAATCAATTGCGATGACTGCCAAATCAATTGCGAAGACTGCCAAATCAACTGCGATGATGGCCAAATCAATTGCGATGACTGCCAAATCAATTGCGAAGACTGCCAAATCAATTGCAATGACCGCCAAATCAACTGCGATGACTGCCAAATCAATTGCGCGGACCGCCAAATCAACTGCGCGGACCGCCAAATCAACTGCGCGGACCGCCAAATCAACTGCGATGACTGCCAAATCAATTGCGATGATGGCCAAATCAACTGCGATGATGGCCAAATCAACATCTATGAAGGCAAAAAGCCCCTTCTTACCTGACTTAAGCCGAGCGGGCCGTTAGAATATCTTCTCGGGATTCAGAATACCATTCGGGTCGAACGCCTTTTTGATGCCGCGCATCAGTTCCAAGTTCTTTTCCTGCATGGCCAGATGCATGTAAGGTCGCTTGGCTATGCCAATGCCGTGTTCGCCAGAGAGGGTTCCGCCCAATTGAACCACCGCACGGAACATATCGGCAATGCCTTCGTTCACTTCATGATCCCAATAGTCATCACTCAGCTGTTCCTTCATGATATTGACATGAAGGTTGCCATCGCCCACGTGGCCGTAGCACACCGAACGGAATCCGATGCGGTTGCCGATCTCTTTGATGGCCGTTACCAGTTTGGGCAGGTTCGCACGGGGCACCACCACGTCTTCCGATTTGGTCAGTGAGTAAGAATTGACACCGGGAGACACGTTTCTTCGCAAGCGCCACAGACCATCCTTCTCTTCGGCCGTCTGTGCAAAATAGATCTCGCCCGTTCCGTAGTTCTCCAGCACCTGCACAATGGTTTCGGCATCGCGCATCAGCACTTCGTCATCATTTCCATCCAGTTCAATGATAAGATGGGCATTGATATGTTCCGGTAGATCGATGGAAACGGGTTTTGAAAGCACTTCATCCACGTACTTCATGGCCAGAACTATGGCATCGCGCTCCATGAATTCCATGCCTGATGGCGTGATGCCGGCCATGTAGATGCCCGAAATGGCACGACATGCTTCTTCCGAAGTAGTGAAAGGAACCAAAAGCGTCACGTCCTTCTTTGGAAGCGGCCTCAGTTTGAAAACGATGCAAGTAATGATGCCCAAGGTGCCTTCGCTGCCACACATCAGTTGGGTAAGGTTGTAGCCCGTGGAGTTCTTCAGCACGTTTGCAGCGGTCCAAATGAGCTCGCCTGTGGGAAGCGCCACCTGAATATTAAGCACGTAATCGCGCGTCACACCATATTTCACCGCCTTCGGGCCTCCTGCGTTCTCACCCAGATTTCCGCCTAGGAAACAACTTCCACGGCTGCTTGGGTCAGGCGGATAGAACAAACCTTTCTCTTTCACCGCGTTCTGAAAAACTTCCGTTATCACGCCCGGCTCAACCGTTGCCTGCAAATTCAATTCATCGATATCAACGATGCGATTGAACCGTTTCATGGCAACAACAACTCCGCCTTTCACAGGAAGCGCACCACCGCTCAATCCGGTTCCACCACCACGGGGCGTTACAGGAATGATGTGCTCATTGCACAATTTGAGAATCGCGGCTACTTCTTCCGCCTTTCCGGGCATAAGCACCACCTGCGGCATGAAAACGTGATCCTCCGTTTCGTCAGATGCGTGGGTCTTCAGGGTTTCCTCGTCAACGAAGTAATTCTCCGCTCCAACTATCTGCTTCAGTTCATCGAGTAACGTAGAAGTCAACTGACCGTATTTCATGTAATGTTTAGATTTGATCGGCTTAACGCAAAAGTAACCTCCTAAAGGCGCGACCATGTTCCGTACAGGTTTTGTTTTCTTCATCCTTTTCAACACGGTTGTGGCTTTCGGCCAACAGACCATTACGCTTGAAGACATTTGGAATAACGGTGTTTATAGAGCGGAAGACGTTCGGGGCATCCGCTCGTTGAACGATGGAACGCACTACACCACGCTCAAAGCCAACCACATCATTCGTTACAGTTACGAAACAGGCGATTCCGTTGAAGTCGTGCTGTCTCCCAAGGAGTTGATGTTCAACGGTGTTCAGTTGGAAATGGAGGAATACCAGTTCAATGCCACCGAAACGCAGATAGTCATCGCTACTGAAGAACAACAGCTTTACCGCCACAGCAGCAGCTATCGCTACTTCATTTTCAACCGAACGGATCGGAAGTTGAGAGAGTTGGCCGATGGAAAATCGGTGTTCCATGCAACGCTTTCGCCAACGTCAAACCAAGTTGCCTACGTATTGAACAACGACATCTACGTAGAGGATCTGGATTCGAAAAAAACCACGCGCATGACCACGAATGGGCAAAAGAACCAGATCATAAACGGTATGAGCGATTGGGTTTATGAGGAAGAATTTGCGTTCACCAAAGCATTCGATTGGAGCCCGGACGGACGTTTCATTGCCTACTACGAGTTCGATGAGTCGCGGGTGAAGGAATTTTCGATGCCGATGTATGAGGGAAGCCTTTATCCGACCGAATACAAATTCAAGTACCCTAAAGCGGGTGAGGCCAATTCGAAGGTTTCCATCTTCGTTTATGATGTGACGCAGGAGAAAAGGGCTAAGGTTGAAATTGGCGAGCGCGATGATGTTTACATACCACGCATCAAATGGACGCACGATCCTGCAACGCTTTCCGTTCAACGCATGAACCGTTTACAGAACAGGTTGGAGCTACTTTTTGCGCACGCCATTACCGGTAAAACCAGAGTCGTACTCAGCGAATCATCCGATACGTACATTGACATTACGGACGACCTAACGTTCTTGGACAATGGACAGGAGTTCATTTGGAGCAGCGAGAAGGACGGATTCAATCACCTTTATCTATATGACGTTGCTGGAACGGAGAAGGTACAGCTGACTTCAGGCGAGTGGGAGGTGACCACATTTTACGGTGTAGATGCGGCTGGGAAGAACTTCTATTTTCAATCCACAGAGGAAGGACCGACACAACAGCACGTGTATGCCGCATCGCTCAACGGCAATTTCAAACGGAAACTGACACCCAACAAAGGCTTCAATGAGGCGGAATTCAGTTCAACCATGGAGTATTTCATCAACAAACACTCCGACCTCAATTCGCCACCGTTCTACAGCCTTTTCAACAGCAAAGGCAAACAGATATGGGTTCTGAATGACAACGGACGTTTGAAGGATATGATTCAGAATCCGAAGATTCCGAAGAAGGAGATGTTCACATTCACACCTTCACATGGCATAGCGTTGAACGGTTGGATGGTGAAGCCTGCCGATTTCGATCCGTCCAAGAAATACCCTGTGATGGTGGTCATTTATGGTGGCCCCGGCAAGAACACGGCCACCGATTCTTGGGATGCATCGTGGAGTGGTGGAGACAACATGTGGCACCGGATGTTGGCGCAGAAAGGATTCATCGTTGTTTCGGTCGACAATCGCGGCACCATGTATCGCGGTCGGGATTTCAAGCATAGCACGTACCGCCAATTGGGCAAATTGGAAGTGGAAGATTACATCGAAACGGCTATGTACCTGTCGGGCTTACCGTATGTCAACGGCCAGCGGATCGGCATTTACGGTTGGAGTTATGGCGGTTACATGAGTTCGTTGGCCATTACCAAAGGGGCCGATCACTTCACAACGGCTGTGGCCGTGGCACCTGTCACCAATTGGCGTTTCTACGATTCCATTTACACGGAGCGATTCATGCGTACACCACAGGAGAACGCCAAGGGCTACGATGACAATTCACCCATCAACCATGTGGAGAAGTTGAATGGCGCTTATCTGTTGGTGCACGGAACAGGCGATGATAACGTGCATTTTCAGAACACGGTTGAAATGACCGAAGCATTGATCGAGGCCAACAAGCAGTTCGATCTGTACATCTATCCCGATCGCAACCATGGCATTTACGGCAAGAATGCGCGGTTGCATCTGTTCACCAAGATCACCGATTTCATTCAGAAGAACCTCTGAACCGCGATTATCTGACGAACGATTATTTCCTACTTTCAGCGACCAACTAAACCACTCAAATGACAGCATCACAGCAAAAAGAACTATTCGGCCACCCAGCGGGTCTGTTCATTCTCTTCTTCACCGAAATGTGGGAACGATTCAGCTACTACGGTATGCGGGCATTGCTGGTGCTTTTCCTTGTCAGCGGGCTTGACGAAGGTGGTTGGGCCTGGGAACGTGAAGATGCCCTCAAGCTTTACGGACTTTACACAGGATTGGTCTATCTGACCCCGATATTCGGTGGATTGTTGGCCGATAAACTCATCGGCCACCGAAAGGCCGTTGTTCTCGGAGCGTTTCTGATGACGCTTGGTCATGCTTCGATGGCACTCGAAACCCAGTTCTTTTTCTATGCTGGTCTCGTTCTTCTGATCCTTGGAAATGGAGCGTTCAAACCGAACATTTCGTCCATTGTTGGTGGACTTTATCCCCAGGACAGCGACAAGAAAGATTCTGCTTACACCATTTTTTACATGGGCATAAACGCGGGGGCTTTCTTGGGCATTCTACTTTGTGGTTACGTGGGTGAGAAGGTCGGTTGGAGTTACGGTTTCGGATTGGCGGGCATCTTCATGTTCCTTGGAATGCTTCAGTTTTGGTTCGGACAGGGCATTTTTGGCAATAACGGATTGAAGCCTGAGAAAGGAAAGGTAGCAGCAACGGATGATGCCAAAGCGGTTCCTGCCAACGTAGAGCGCGATCGTTTGATGGTTATCGGCATCTTTTCCTTCTTCACCATTTTCTTTTGGATGGCATTTGAGCAGGCCGGTGGCTCCATGACCATTTTCGCCAAGGACTACACCGCACGAACTTTGGATGGTTCGGCAGCACTTATATTCAAATGGGTCAATACCATATTGACGGTGGCGCCTTTGGGTATTGTCACATACGTTTTGATAAGCCTTTTCAGACAAACGTTCAAGCAATATGCGCTTTCGAATATTTTCCTCGGAAGCAGTTTCGTCATTATTTGGGGCGTTGCGCTTTGGATGCTTGGCGTTGAGTTTCAGGCTGACAGCAGCGAGGTTCCGGCCTCATGGTATGGCATTCTGAACTCATTCTTCATCATTGCATTGGCACCGTTGTTCTCAAAAATGTGGGAGGAGAAGTTCAATCCATCAGCATCCATCAAGTTTGCCATGGGGCTGATTCTGTTGGGGCTTGGTTTTGCAGTGCTCGCCTATGGTGGTTTGGGAATAGAGTCTGGCGCCAAGACCGCGCAAGTAAGCATGGTATGGCTTATTCTTGCCTATCTCCTTCACACAATGGGCGAATTGTGCCTTTCTCCGGTTGGGCTTTCATATGTAAGTAAGTTGGCGCCCGTGCGCTTGGTCGGACTTATGTTCGGAATATGGTTCTTGGCGTCAGCCTTGGCCAATTACCTGGCGGGTTGGTCAGCCAGTTTCATCGACAAGATCACAGAAATGTATTCGATGTCCACCTTCTTCCTTATTTACACCGGATTGCCGATTGCGGCCGGTGCAGTGCTTATTCTTCTAACGCCTGTAATCAAGAAGAAAATGCACGGTATACATTGATGTGTTGCAACTTTTAAATGGGAAAGCCCGTAATTGGCAGTCATGGAAGGGGAACTTCGAGCAAGGAATTGGAACGCATGAACTCGAAAATTGAAGCGAAATGGGAGAATTGAAGCCTTTTAAATTGGAGGCCACCAAGGAAACACCAGAGGTGGTACTCAATCCGGCTGATGGTAAATTTGAAGTAACGGGACGTTCGTTTCCGTTGAATGCCAAAGGGTTTTATACACCTGTGCTTGAGTGGTTGGAATCGTATTCATCCACACCGAATTCCAAAACAGAGTTTTCATTCCGATTGGAGTATTTCAATACGCCATCGTCCAAGTCCATTTCAGATATTCTGAAGAAGTTGAAGGAGATAAAGGACGCTGGTCACGATGTGGCGATCAACTGGTTTTATGAAGAGGACGACATCGATATTCTGGATCTTGGTCACGTATTCTCTCGAACAGTTGGTATGGACTTCGATTTCAAAGAGTACCGCGACTGAACCTGTCTGAACGTATTTTATAAGCCCGCTTGAAGACATTCAGGCGGGCTTTTTCATTGCTTTGGCAATAGATGCATCAACCCGTTGGTCTTAATGACATGTGCCGTTGAAAGCATCATTCCCAATTTTCCTTCAGGAAAACCTTTCGCTTCCATCCATTCCAAGTAATACACAGGAATGTCGAGGATGCGCCAACCCTTGTATTTGCCGTAAGGCATTTCGTAGGTGAGTAACTCTTTCAGCACATTTGGGTCGGGTTGAAGCATGGTGTGAAAATAAAAAAAGCCCGACCTAAGTCGGGCTTTAAGGGTGGATGATGGGGCTCGAACCCACGACCTCCGGAACCACAATCCAGCGCTCTAACCAACTGAGCTACAACCACCGTTTGGGGCGGCAAAGATAATGTAACCGTTCATTTCGGCAACAGTTCTTAATGATGGCTGTTAATTGGTTATGGTCGCTTGTCCTTTGAATTGATTTATGACCTTTACAGATGACCGAATTCTCCCCTTTGGGGAGACAAAGAGGGGTTTAATGACAGCAAAGAAGGAAGCAACGGTTCTGGTAGAGGGAATGACCTGCTCAAGCTGCGCAGCAGGCGTCAATCGCGCACTTACCAAAGGTGGTTATTCCGATGTGAACGTGAATTACGCCACGGGCGAAGTTTATCTTACGGATGGAAAGGAAATTGACCTTAACCGCGTGGCAGAACTCGTTAAAAAAGCTGGTTTTGAATATGTTGGGGCCAAGCGCGAGGAAAAACGAGGAATGGCTTCCATCGAGAAGAAATTCCTGTTCACCTTACCGTTCACCGTTCCGTTATTGATGCACATGGTCATTCCGTGGCATCCGTTGCATGACCCACTGGTGCAGCTCATATTGAGTTTGCCGGTAATGATTTTGGGCATGTACCACTTCGGGAAAAGTGGGCTTGGTTCGCTGCGAAATGGCGTGCCGAACATGGACGTGCTCATCTTCATTGGTTCCACTTCGGCTTTCATTTACAGTTTGGTTGGAACACTTTCCAATTGGGGAACAACAGAGGCAGCCAATTACCTCTTTTTTGAAACATCAGCTACAATTGTGACACTTGTTCTGTTGGGAAATGTCATTGAGCATCGCTCTGTGAAGCAGACCACAACAGCCATAACCGAACTCGGAAGATTGCAAGAAGGTTTGGCTGATAAGGTGGAGATGCATGGCGACCACGAGCATATTCACCGCGTTCCGTTCAATCAATTGAAGGTCGATGACCTGGTTATGGTGAAATCGGGCGACAGCATTCCTTCAGATGGCATTCTGGTGAAAGGTGAATTGCAGATCGATGAAAGCATGGTGACGGGCGAGAGCCTTCCAGTTTCAAAGAGCGTGGAGGAACTCGTCATCGGTGGAACGTTGGTTTCGGATGGAAACGGTCTGGTGCGCATCACCACCATCGGCAAACTGACCGTGCTTTCGAGCATCATCGAAATGGTGAAAAAGGCGCAAATGGAAAAGCCGTCCATTCAGCGTTTGGCCGATAAGGTGAGTGGGATTTTCGTTCCGGTTGTGCTTGGAATTTCCGCGCTGACTTTCGTAATCGCCCATTTCGCCTTCGATGTTTCCCTTCAGCAATCCATCATGCAGGCGGTTGCCGTGCTGGTCATTTCGTGTCCCTGCGCCATGGGATTGGCAACGCCAACAGCGGTGATGGTCGGACTTGGACGCGGAGCGAAGGATGGCATTCTCTTCAAAGGCGCAGAAAGCATCGAAAACCTTTCGAAAGTGAAAAAAGTGGTGTTCGATAAAACAGGAACACTGACTACTGGAGACATCAAAATAGGTTCGTTGAATGTGCTGAGTGGAACGGAAGAGGAAATCCAGAATGTGCTGTTCAGTGTCGAACAATTCTCATCACATCCGATTGCACGTGCTGTGGTAGCGGAACTACAATCAAAGGCGAAGAAAGTTGAGTTTACTTCCGTTGATGAGCAGAAAGGAAAAGGACTGGTTGCCAAAGACGCTTCTGGCAATGAATGGAAGGTCGGTTCGTTCAAGATGCTTGAAGTGGACATGAAACGAACAGACAGCGACATCTACATTCTGAAAAATGGTGAGTTGGTTGCGGAGGTTTCGTTGACTGACAAGGTTCGGGAAGATGCCAAGGACCTCATTTCCTACCTCAACTCAAAAGGCATCGAAACCATCATGCTCAGTGGCGACCGCAAGCGCAAATGTGAGTTGGTAGCAGCCGAACTCGGCATTAAAACCGTCTATTCTGAGCAATCGCCAGACGAGAAACTGAAGCTGATTGAGCAGTTTTCGGATCAAGTTCCAACTGCGATGGTCGGAGATGGCATCAATGACGCACCTGCGTTAACACGTGCAACAGTCGGGATCTCATTGAGCAACGCAACCCAGGTTGCCATCAATGCGGCCAGCGTTGTGGTGCTCGACAAAGGTGGAATTGGCAAGCTGAAAGAGGCTTTTCAATTGGGGAATCATACGGTGCTCACCATCAAACAGAACCTGTTCTGGGCGTTCTGCTACAATACATTGGCCATTCCATTGGCGGCAATTGGCATGTTGAACCCGATGATCGCAGCGTTCAGTATGGCATTTTCCGATGTGGTGGTCATTGGTAATTCCATCCGTTTCAAGTTCAAATCGATTGATTGAAAACATGGGAAAGCCACAGATGCACAGATTTTCACAGATTTTGCACAGAGATAATTTCTCTGTGCATCTCCATTTCTCAGATCATCTCCGTGCAAGAGACTTAAGCCTTTCACCTTTCACCTTTTACCTATAAAGTATGTGGCTTCGTTGGCTACATAAAGATGCGCTGAAATATTATTTCCTGTTTGCGCTGTTGTATCTCGGGTTTCTGTTCGTAATGCCCGATGCGGGTTACGACAAATACTTCTGGATCACGTGGACGCAGGACATTCTGAACAGCGGCTTGGGCAACGTTTACCACAACCCTGAGGTCAACAATCATCCACTCATTCTTTACCTGCTCAAGGTCTTCTCGCTTTTCCATCACAACTCAGCCGAGATCGGCCTATCCTCGGTCAATTGGCTCAAAGCACTGGTTTTGCCGTTCGATTTCCTCACGTTGATGGTGGTCATTCACATTTTGAAGCGCACCAACAAACCGATGATGGGTTTTCTGGTGTTCTTCCTCAACCCAGCGTTCTGGTACAACACGGTCATTTGGGGGCAGGTCGATACCATTCACACGTTCTTCGCTTTGGCGGCTTTGGTCTATGCCGAACGCGGACATTGGAAATGGTCGCTTGTACTGATGTTGGTAGCCATCAATTTCAAGTTACAGGCCATCATTTTTCTGCCGTTGGTGCTCATTCTCAGTCTGCCGTTCATTCGCAACAAAGGCTGGAAATTCCTTGGGATACATGTGTTGGCCATTATCGGCATTCAGATGCTGATCCTGCTTCCATTTGCGTTTTCTGGAAATTTGGACGGGACGATACATGCGCTTGCCACGCGCTCACTTGACAAATACCCGACACTTTCGCGCAACGCTTACAATATTTGGTACTACCTGGTCAGCGAGCCATTCTATTTCCCTGATGGGAATACCGTTTTCCAAGTGCCGCTCAAGTTTTGGGGAATGGCATTGTTCTTTGTGGCATCAGGAATGGTGCTGCTGCCGCTTTTTCTCGCGGTCAATAACGGAGCCTTTGAAAACCTGAAACGCAGCGAACGCTTAGGAACCATTTTTCAGGTTGCTGCATTGGTCACACTTGCGTTCTTCCTGTTCAATACGCAGATGCATGAACGCTATGTGCATCCTGCTGTGTTGTTCTCAGGTCTGTTCATGATCCTGACGCATCGGCCAATGGTTTACATGCTTGTGTCAGTAGCTTATCTGCTCAATTTGGAAGCCGTGATGCAGTACCTGCGCTATTTCGATGGTCTGCTCGGCATCCACATCGACTACGCGCAATGGTTCATTTTCCACCCCCAATTCATCGCCACACTCTTCATGGTTGCGTTCCTTTGGGGAAGTTTCGAGTTTTACCGCACCTTCTTCTCGTTTAAAAATAACGTGACGCAGGAAATAATCACGACTTAGAATGGAAATTCGAAATCGGGAAATTCGAAAAGAGGGAGAGATGACGGTGAAATCTGAGAAAATCTGTGCATCTGTGGCTAAATCATGTTCAATTTCATTCGCTAATTCGCTAATCGCCTAATTTGCTCACTCCCGTCCGCGCCCTTCAGTTCTTTCAGGTTCTCCGTTTCGGAACGTTCTTCCTCACGGGAATACTGTTCGCGAAGCTCGGTCTGAGCACCTATGAGATCGGTATTTACGAAGGGCTGCTTTTCCTCGGCAGCGTGCTCAGTTTCTTCTGGCTTTCGGGACTGACGCAATCGCTACTCGCCAATTATCAACCGAAAGAAAAATCGAAGGAATTCTTCAATGCATTTCTGGTGCTTTTGGGTATTTCGGTGGTGGTTTTCGTTGCATTCCGATTGTTGGTCACGCCTTATTCGTTCATGGCCAACAACCCCGAGATATTGGCCTATTATGCACCATTCTCGTTCTACTTACTGCTCATTGGCCCCAGTTATCTGGTTGAGTACATTCTTCTTCTGAAGGAGAAAGCCAACGCCCTTGCGCTGTATGGCGTTGTTGCATTCGGCATTCAATTGGTGGCAGTTGCCGGACCGATTGCTTTCGGTTACCGAGTACAGGAAGCCATGTATGGAATGGCGTTCAGTGCAGTGGTGCGTTTCGTGGTTCTGGTGGCGCTTCTTTTCAAGTATGCCGAATTCACGGTCGACAAAGGGTTCGTGCGACAGTTTCTCGTCACTGGCGGACCGCTGATCGGGGCCACGCTACTTTCAGGTTCGGCCGAGTATCTGGATGGCTTCATCGTGTCAAAGTATTTTGATGAGAGCACGTTTGCCGTTTACCGTTATGGCGCGAAGGAATTTCCATTGGTACTGCTTTTGGCCAATGCATTCAGCAACGGAATGGTGCCAAAGGTTGTTCAACTGGGTGTAAAGGAAGCCGCTTCCTCCATCAAGAAGGAAAGTCTGAGGCTGATGCATCTTTTCTTTCCCATTTCCATTGGTATGATGCTTCTGAGCAAATGGCTTTACCCAGCACTTTTCAATCCTGAATTCATTGAAAGTGCGGCCGTTTTCAACGTCTATTTATTATTGGTGGTAAGTCGATTGGTGTTCCCCCAAACGTTGCTGATCGGACTCAAAAGAACCTCGATTATCATGTGGGTAGCGGCTTTGGAGGTTGCCGTTAATCTTGGTCTGAGTCTGATCTTGGTGGGGCAGTTTGGTCTTGTTGGAATTGCCTTTGCCACAGTTGTTGCCAGCCTGTTGGACAAGTTGGTCCTTATGTTTTTGCTAAAGCAATCAGAAGGTATTTCAGCTTCAACGTACTGGCCTTGGAAGTGGCATTTGGGATATTCTGCGCTGATCGGATTGAGCTACTGGGCGGTTGTCTAAACGAGATCGAACAGGTCGTTCACTCCAACGTTGCGGGCTGCGGTAAATCCTTCGGCATATTTTGCCCCGATCGGTCGTCCGACCAATTTCGCTCTTCCGACAAGAAATTCAAGAAAATCCTTTCCCGAAATGGGTGTATCGGGCAGATCACTGTCAGGATTGTAGAATTGCGAAGTATAAGCCTTTATGCTCTCCATCTTCTTCTCAAGATAGGGCGTTATGTCAACGGTTAGGTCGGGATGGATGTATTCATCCTGTATGTAGTGGTAAATTGCCTTAGGTCGCCACGCTTCCTGTTCTGTTTCAATTTTGATCAGGCCAGATAGAAAACAGGCGTCAGCTACCAATTTGGCGGCTTTCCCATGGTCGGGATGGCGGTCGCGTACGGAATTGGCCAAAACAATTTCAGGTTGATACTTCCTGATCATTTTTATGATGGGAAGCTGATGTTGCTTGTCGTTCTGAAAAAAACCATCGGCAAAACCGAGGTTTTCCCTTGCTTCAAGACCAAGGATGTTCGATGCTCTTTCGGCTTCTTGTAAACGGAGTTCGGCATTGCCGCGCGTGCCTAATTCACCTTGGGTAAGGTCCACGATTCCACATTTGTAGCCAAGGTCAATGTGCTTTAGAATGGTGCCAGCGGCAGAGATTTCCACATCATCAGGGTGGGCACCAAAAGCAAGAATATCCAGTTTCATGTTCGCGAAATTAGGTTTTGCTGAAAAGAAAAGGCGCGACTTGAATGCCACGCCTTCCCAACCACTTCGTGTGTCAATTTATTTCTTGATCCACGCGGTCACTTCCTCGTCCTTTGGGCTTGTACCTGGCGCAACGGACTTCACGTATTCTCCGTTCTCATCGATCATGAATTTCTGGAAGTTCCATTTCACAGGAGCGTCTTCCACACCGTTCTGGCTTTTTTCTGTCAGCCAAGCGTAAAGAGGATGCTGGTCTTTACCTTTCACACTGATCTTTTCCATCATGGTGAAGGTTACACCGTAGTTCTTCTTGCAGAATTCCGCAATCTCGTCATTGCTGCCTGGCTCTTGACTCATGAAATTGTTGGCTGGGAAACCGATGATCTCAAATCCTTCGCCACCGTATTGCTTGTAAAGCGCTTCCAACTGCTCGTACTGAGGCGTGTAACCGCATTTGCTGGCCGTGTTCACGATCAGCACTTTTTTGCCTTTCAGCGATGAAAAGTCAAATTCCTTTCCATCAATAGTGTTGGCTTTGAAGTCGTAAAGCGATTTTGTCTGTGCCATGGCAGTCGTAGTTGCAATTGTCATTAATAGGATAAGTAGCTTTTTCATAAGTATTGATTTTTTGGAAGAAACATCAATTGATGCCTATTGTTCTGCGAAGCGAAAGGTAGCCATTTCATCCTGCGTATCTTCGCGCCATGCTCGCCCAGATAAAGGCACTTCTTTATAAAGAACTGACGTTGGAATGGCGTAACCGCTACGCGCTCAATGGGCTTCTGCTGTACGTGGTGAGCACGGTTTTCGTCTGTTATCTGAGTTTCCGACAGATCACTTCTGTGCCTGTTTGGAACGCCCTGTTCTGGATCATCATGCTGTTTGCGTCCATCAACGCAGTGGGGCGGTCATTCATTCAAGAACACAAAGGGCGGTTGCTGTATTTCTATTCCACGTGTTCGCCACAGGCGTTTGTGCTGGCCAAAATGGTTTACAACGCCATCATCATGTGGGTCATTGGGCTGCTCGGCTACATCATTTACTTCCTGTTTATTGGCGATCTGGTGCAAGACCACCTCATGTTCGGGCTGGCACTTTGGTTGGGAAGCACAGGCTTTGCGCTCATCCTCACGCTTATGTCGGCCATCGCCTCCAAAACGGACAATAACCTGAGTTTGATGGCCATTCTGAGTTTCCCCGTTCAGCTGCCGTTTCTCATCACGCTCATCAAATTCTCGAAGAACGCGGTCGATGGCCTCGACCCTTCCGTCAGTTACCCGCTGATAACAGTCCTGTTCATGATCATTGTGATTGTAGTCGCCCTCAGCTACCTTTTATTTCCCTACCTTTGGCGCGATTGAAAAAAGGGCTGTTTTGAACTCGTAAAGTCCTGAAAATCAATGCTGAAAATCGGAGAGACATCAACGAAAATTTTGGGGCTGGCCTGGTGGAAATGGCTCGCCATCATTCTTCCGTTGTATTCGCTCACTTACGGAATGCTCATTGATGTTCCCGCGCTGCCGATCTTGCACGAAACCATCCGCAACCTGTTCTATCACGTCACGCAATGGTTCGGGATGATGATCATCCTGACGGCATCGCTGGTTTACAGCATCATTCATCTGGTCAAAGGCGATAGGCGCTCAGACATCATTGCATCGGAAGGAATTAACGTGGCGCTTTTCATGGGTGTACTTGGATTGTTGACCGGAATGCTTTGGGCCAAGAACACGTGGGGAACGTACTGGACGGGTGATGCCAAACTGAACGGTGTGGCCATGGGAATGCTGGTCTACTTGGCCTACGTGGTGCTTCGTGGAAGTATGGACGAAGAGCAGAAGCGTGGTCGTGTGGCGGCCGTGTACAACATCTTCGCATACGTCATGTTCATGGTGTTCATTATGGTGCTGCCGCGATTGACGGACAGCCTCCATCCTGGCAACGGAGGGAACCCCGGGTTCGGTGGTTACGACCTCAACGATAAGATGAAACTCGTGTTCTATCCTGCCATTATTGGCTGGACTTTACTGGGGGTGTGGTTGGTCAACATCCGCGTTCGGTTGCAGTCCATCAAGGAGAACAGATTGATAAAGTCATTGGAATGAAAAACCTATTGAAGACACTCGTTTGGTTGATGGCGTTTATGCCTATTTCTGTGTTCGCGCAGGACGTGGAAATGGCCGATATGCTACACGAAAACGGAAAGATCTATGTGGTTGTAGGTGTCATAGCGATCATTTTCGTGGGTTTGGTTGTTTACCTCGTCAGCATCGACCGCAGGTTGACCAAAATGGAGAAGGAAGAAAAGTGAAATCCGAAGCACGAAGAATTCAAATTCGAAAATGTTAAAGCCACAGATGCACAGATTTTCTCAGATTTCGCAGAATATATTTCTCTGTGAACCTCTGTGTGATTCTTCGTGTCCTCTGTGGTTAAACAGCCATTCGCATATTCGTACTTCATTCGTAATTAGTAACCATTGAAAAAGACACACATCATAGCCATTATCGTGATCGCGATTGCCATTGGGGCGATCTTGACCACGGTTTCGGACAGCAGTACCTATTCCAATTTCAGCGAAGCGAAGGAAAATCCGGGAAAGGAATACCATGTGGTCGGGCAGCTGAACAAAGAGGCCGAAATGACCTATGATCCTGAGGTGAACGCCAACCTTTTTGCGTTCAGCATGATTGACAACAACGGTGAAGAGCAGCGCGTGCATTTCGCGGGTTCCAAGCCACAGGATTTTGAGCGTTCGGAGCAGATTGTGCTCGTTGGCAAATACGAGAACGATACCTTTCAGGCTTCGAAAATTCTCATGAAATGCCCATCGAAATACAATGACGGGCAGGAAGGCGAATTGCAGGAATTCACCGCAGAAAGCGCCACTTCCTAATGGACATAAACTATATCGGAGAGCATCTTTGGGCAGGCCAACTCGGCCGCCTTTTCATTATTCTGGCGTTCGTTTCGGCATTGGTTTCGGCCATCGGTTACGCGCTCGGAACCAAGAATGACGCGGCTTTCAGCAACTGGAAAACCTTTTCACGCGGTGCATTCTCGCTGCACATTTTCTCGGTTTTCGGCATCATCGGTACGCTGCTTTTCATGCTTTACAACGGCATGTTCGAGTACCATTACGTGTGGCAACATTCCAATTCCGAAATGCCCATGCGCTACATCCTTTCCAGTTTCTGGGAAGGGCAGGAAGGAAGTTTCCTGCTATGGCTTTTCTGGCATGCGGTGCTTGGTGCCATCTTGCTGAGGTCGGCCAAAAGTTGGGAAGCGCCCGTTATGGCCGTCTTCGCGTTGGTGCAGATGTTCCTCGTTTCGATGGTTTTGGGAACCAACATTGCCGATGTGATCCGCCTTGGTAGCAACCCGTTTCTATTGCTTCGCGAACATCCCGATTTCATGAATTTGCCGTTCCTACAGAACGCGAATTACTTGGACAGACTGGACGGCCGCGGCCTCAATCCGCTGTTGCAGAACTACTGGATGACTATCCACCCGCCAACGCTGTTCCTTGGTTTTGCAAGCACGTTGGTGCCGTTTGCTTTCGCGATAGCAGGGCTTTGGAAGAAGAAGTACACCGAATGGATGAAGCCCGCATTGCCGTGGACGTTCTTCGGGGTGATGATACTCGGTACAGGAATTCTGATGGGCGGTGCTTGGGCGTACGAAGCGTTGAGTTTCGGTGGTTTCTGGGCGTGGGATCCCGTGGAGAATTCAAGCTTGGTTCCTTGGTTGACGCTGGTCGGAGCGGCCCACGTCATGGTCATTCAGAAGAACCGTGGGCAATCGCTCATCATGACGTTTGTGCTTACCACGGCCACGTTCATTCTTATTCTGTATTCAACTTTCCTCACGCGAAGCGGAATTCTGGGCGATACCTCGGTACACGCCTTTACCGACCTCGGCATGTCGGGGCAGTTGTTGGTGTATCTGTTGGCATTCCTGTTCCTTGCCATCATTCTACTCATCATCAATTGGAAAGACATTCCGAAATCGAAAGATGAGGATAGTCTTTACTCGCGTGAGTTCTGGATGTTCATCGGGGCGCTGGTGCTGGTCATTTCTTCGTTCCAGATCATGTTCACCACGTCCATTCCCGTATGGAACAAACTCTTCGGGACCAACCTCGCACCGCCACTCGACCCGATTGCGCATTACAATAGTTTTCAGTTGCCGCTGGCCATTATGGTCTCCATTCTGATAGCGGTTACTCAATACTTCAAGTACAAGAAGACCGACCCCAAAGACCTGACGCGCGGATTGGCCATACCTGCGGGCTTGGCGTTGCTTGGCACGGTCGGCATTGGTTTCGGCATGCATTACACCAACGTGATGTACTTGCTGATGCTGTTCACCACGCTGTTCCTCATTTTCGCCAATGGCTTCTATTGGTTCAAGGTGTTGAAAGGCAGAGTGAGCGTGGCTGGGGCCTCGGTGGCGCACATCGGTTTTGGGATGATCCTGCTGGGCGCATTCCTCAGTACATCCAAAACGCAGGTCATTTCTATGAACACGTCTGGAATGGATGTGGAAAGTCTAGGGCAGCAGGGCGATTTCAGTAACCGCGACAACATTCTGATGATGAAAGGCGACACGCTGCGTATGGCCGATTATTGGGTGACTTATGTGGGCAAGCAGAAGGAAGGCGTGAACGTGTTCTATCAGGTTGATTATCTGACCAAGACGGAGAACACGTACACCCTCGCATTCTCATTGTATCCACGGGTGCAGACCAACCCGCGCATGGGCAATATTGCCGAGCCGGACACCAAGCATTTCGGACATAAGGACATTTACAGTTTTGTGACCTACGCGGAGGTGGAAACCGAAGAAGCCGCAGAGAAACCCGAGGATTTCAAGAACACCAAAACCGAGCAGCTCGGCCCTGGCGATACGCTTTTTGCAGGACAGGCGCTCATTATTTTCGAAGGTTTCGACCTGAACGTGGACCGCACCAAGTACAATTTGGAGGAAGGTGATATTGCTGTGGCAGCAAAGCTTACAGCACTGGATATTTCGGGCAACAGAACACCACTTACGCCCATTTACATTATTAGAGATAGAATGGCCATTCCTATTCCTGCCGAAATGGACGAACTGGGGCTGCGCTTGGTGCTGAACAAGGTTCTGCCCGACCAAGGCAAGGCCGAAATTGCGCTCTACGAAAAGCCCGATGCCTACCGCGAATTCATCGTGATGAAAGCCATGATCTTCCCGTGGATCAACATCCTCTGGGCGGGCTGCGTTGTGATGATCATTGGAACGGTGATGGCGATGCGCAGGAGGTTGAAGGGCTGATTATTGCTTTTTTCTTCTCAATAAAAACACAGTTGCCACTACGTTAGGAACCGAGGTGGTGTCAAATAATTCCCATCCATCAGCATTCATTTTGCTGATTTGTTTCAATGCTGGATTTGTATCGTGGGGCCCCTTCCTTTCTGTCTTATCAAAAGTTATTTCTTGATAGTCATCACCATTTACGGAAAGGAACATTTGTGTTCCCGATGTATGTAGCATAAGGGTTGCATACTCATACTTCTCCTGTGCCATCAAAGCGTTCACAGAAAAAAGCAAGGCAAAGGCCAATAGGGTTGTTTTGAGGTGTTTCATGGTTTTGTGTTTTAGTTGTGATGAAAGTAAAGATTTCAGAACGCGGATGACGCGGATCAAACTGGTTTTCGCGGATTTTTATCTGCGATCATCCGCCAGATCCGCGTCATCCATGTTCAATCTAAAGGTTCTTTATCAGCGCAGAAAGTTCTTTATCGGTAATGGTAGCCGTCTCGCTCTTATCGTAAATGGTCAGCAGCGTAACGGTTTTTTCATCAATGCTTATCACGGTATCAACGTAGGTGATGACCCTTGCGCCACCGCTTTTGCCTTTTCCTTTGCTTGAGATCTTCACACGGACCTTGAATGCGTTTTGCCCAAGCGGAGTACCGGTTTCAGGGTCTTTCAGCAGGGTAGTTTCAAGTTCTTGTAATTCCTTTTTGAGGGAAGGATATTTCTTCAGCAGTTTCTTTGCCTGTCGCTGAAAACCCTTGGATGCCTTTACTTTAACATTCATTCAAGAAATCGGAAAGATCTTTCAATTCTTTTCCCTTCTTTTTGGCCTCTTTCACTTCGGAGAGACCTTCGGCAATAGCCTGAAACACATCGAGCTTGTTCTGCAATGCGTCCAGTTTTTTGCGTTGCTTTTCCCACTCCTCAAATGGAATGATCACGGATGTCTTCTTGCCCGCATCATCAACAATATATTGAACGCTTCTGCCCATTTTACTCGATTGAGAACATAAAGGTCAGTATTTATCCGTAAAAATCAGTCTCATCAGTTAAATCCGTGTTCTATTTACCTTCAACCCGTGGAGATACAGAAACGCATTGGGTTTGTGTTGGGGCCGTTGGCCTTTCTGTTGGTGTGGCTGTTGGAGTTAGGGCCAACGGAACTGGCTACGAAAGTGTTGGCCGTAGCCGCTTGGATGCTCATATGGTGGATAACCGAAGCACTGCCCATTTTCATCACGGCCATGTTGCCGATGGTGTTATTCCCCGCCATGGGCATTATGAGTTTGAAGGACACGTTCGTGCCTTATGGTAGCCCCATCATCTTTCTGTTTTTGGGCGGGTTCATCATTGCCTTGGCAATGGAAGAACGGAAACTTCATGAACGCATCGCTTATGGTCTGGTGCGGATTACGGGCACCAACCTCAAAGGCGTCATCTTCGGGTTCATGTTGGCAACGGCTTTGGTCGCCATGTGGATCAGCAACACGGCCACAACCGTGATGATGCTGCCCATTGCCGTTTCGGTCATTGCGTTGGTCAAGGAACAGGCCGATGAGGTCACCTTCAAGCGGTTCAGTCTGCTGTTGATGTTGGGCATTGCTTACGCGGCCAACATTGGTGGCACCATGACGCTGATCGGCACGCCACCCAACTTGGTGTTCGCGGGCTTCTACTTCGACCATTTTCAAACCGAATTTGCCTTCAATCGCTGGCTCATGATCGGGCTTCCATGTGGTTCGTTGCTGTTGGTGGGCACATATCTCATCCTTACCAAATTCCTTTTTCCGTTGCGCACCCAACGCATCGATGGCGTACAGGAGCTCTTTGACCGCAAGTGGAAGCAACTGGGCACCATGCAGCTGCCAGAGAAGTTGGTGCTCTTGATTTTCAGCCTGACGGTGTTCTGCTGGGTGTTTGCCGTGCAGATCAATCAGGTATTGGGTTCCAATGTGTTGAACAACACCAACATTGCCATGGGAGGTGGGCTGCTGATGTTCGTGGTGCCCGTTTCGTGGAAGAAGGGCGAGTTTGTGCTGCGTTGGGAAAGCACCGCCAAACTGCCGTGGGGCATTCTCATCCTTTTCGGGGGTGGGCTTTGCATGGCAAGCGGATTGGAAACTGCAGGCATGATCGACCTGTTGGGCAATTGGGTGGCCGATTCGTTCGATGGTTCTGTCTTCGTCTTATGTCTGGTGCTGACGGCCGTTTCGTTGTTTGCCACCGAGGTGATGAGCAATGTGGCGCTGGTAACGGTGCTGCTGCCCGTGGTGTTCGGCATTGCCGAAAAGAGCGGGGTGGATGCCACATATCTGACCATTCCTGTTACGCTGGCGGCCAGTTGCGCCTTCATGATGCCCATTTCCACGCCACCCAACGCAGTGGTCTATTCAAGCGGTCACATCAAGGTTTCTGAAATGATGAAGGCCGGCATTTGGATCAACCTACTTGCCATTGTGGTCATTGTAGGGCTGATGCAGTTGATAGGTGTTTGAATGGAACGCGGATGACGCGGATCGGGCTGATTTTCGCGCATTTTTAATCAGTGGTCATCCGCAAAACCCGCGTCATCCGCGTTCTATTAACTTCGCACCATGCCACTCGAACCCAAAAATGTTGTGCTTATCGGTGCAGGTCACGTGGCCTTCCATTTGGGAAAGGCACTGAAACGAAGTGGCAATAAGCTACTACTGCTCATCAACCGTGACCAGAAGAGGGGCGAACGATTGGGCTTTGAGCTGGGCTGCAAATTCACCACCGATTTCAAGGCCATTCCCGAGGAAACCGATGTGGTGATCATTGCCGTGAAGGACGATTCCATTGGCGAGGTGGCCGGTAAGATCTTCTGCCCCGGCAAAGTGGTGGCGCATACCTCGGGCAGCGTGCCCATGTCGGCTTTGGGCGATGCATCGGATAGATTGGGCGTGTTCTATCCCTTGCAGACCATGCACCGAGGCTCAGAGGTGAACATGAAGGAAGTGCCGTTCTGCATAGAGGGCAACTCCAATTGGAATGAAGGCATGCTGCTTGAACTGGCCCGCAGTATCAGCGATAACGTGCAGGTTTTAAGTTCGGAACAGCGCAAGATCACCCACATTGCAGCTGTTTTCGCCTGCAATTTCACCAACCATTTCTACGCCTTGGCCGATGAGATATTGCAGAAGAACGGCATGGACCTCGACATCCTGCGTCCGCTCATCCGCAAGACCGCCAACAACATCGATAAGGGTCATCCGAAAGAACTACAGACCGGCCCCGCCATGCGCAACGATACGAAGGTGATGCAAGAGCACCTGCAAATGCTGGAAGGCATATCGCCCGAACTCAAAAAGCTCTATGAGGATGTGAGTGGGAGCATTATCCGAATGCATGGCGCACCAGGCAACACCCTTTGACAGGTCTGTCAACGCCTTGGGAAGTCTGACAGAGCCCCCTGACAGGTCGTCCATCAGGGAAGATTTTGCCGCAGCAAACCCCTACAGGTGTTTTTCCGGAACGGCTTTGTTTTCTTCCACCAACAGCGCTCTCAGCGTCTCGTAATTGAACAGATGGGGATAGTTGAGCACCATTACAGCCACGAAATATTCGCGCGGAAAATCATCGAACACCCCGTGGTAGGCCACGTATTCCATGAACTTGTTGTGGCCCTTGTCAAACTCATGGAACATGCTGTCGTGCTCCCCGTCAAACTCCAGCGGCTCGACATTAAAGAGCACGCATAGTTCCTTATTGAACGCGGGTGTGCATTTCACCCATCGGCCATCAATATATAGTTGTGTGATGCCGTGCATGGCGAATATGTCGCTCTTGAGCATCTGAATGAATTTCTCGCTGCTTATGTGGTTCTTCACATCGGCAAACTCCAACCGCGATGGAATGCCCACCGCACGCGCACAGGCGGCCAGAAAGATGGCCTTGTCAATGCAGTGCCCATCGCCTGCCCGCAGCAGGTGGCTGGCGGTAACATCCTCAGGTTTCATGCGCATGTTGTAAGGGTTGTAGCGGAAACCATCGCGCACCGCATAGTACAGATTCACAGCTTTTTCGCGGTCGGTGGTGGCAGCGCCAATGCTCTTCTGCGCAAACGCTAACACTTCGGGGTGGTTGCTGTCAATGTAAAATGTGGGGCTGAGGTGCTGCGGTCCGTATGATTCCATGTGTGTTGATCGGTGGTAAAAGTAACCATTGGGGCAAACGCGCTAGGGCTATATTTGTTCGCCATGATGGACGCATTGACCCTGAGGTTGCAACAACGGCTGGCACAGCCACTTCCGGGTTTGGAGGCCCAGTTGCGCATGGCCAGCGGTGCACGGGTAAGGGCGGCACAAAGCTACCGCCCCGATGTTTCGAAGGCCAAGGTGGGTGCCGTGCTCATAGCCATTTATGCCGATGATGGAGGCACGCTGCGCACGGTGCTCATGAAAAGGCCCGACTATGATGGCACGCACAGCGGTCAGGTCAGTTTTCCGGGCGGAAAGGTGGAACAGCACGATACCGATATTGTTGCCACCGCCCTGCGCGAGGCCAGCGAGGAGGTCAACATCCATCCGCAGGAGGTAAAGGTCATAGGCCGATTGACCGAACTCTATATTCCGCCCAGCAATTTTCTGGTGCACCCAGTGGTGGGCGTACTTTCTGCGGTGCCACAGTTGGTGCCCGATGCGCACGAGGTGCAGAGCATTCACGTACCCGAACTGCAATACCTGCTGCGCGATGACATCATTCAGGAAAAGGAGATCGTGCTCAGCTCCGGTTTCCGCATGCAAACGCCCTTTTTCGAAGTGGATGGCCACACGGTTTGGGGCGCCACGGCCATGATGATTGCCGAACTGAAGCAGGTGCTGCGCGAAGTGGGTGTCTGAGGGCTATTCTGCGCACAGTTCGTGTTACTTTTGTGCCCCTGTTTTCAAAGTGTCGGCCCGTTCTTCATACCTACTCACCGTTGCAAGCGCCATCATGCTGATGCTGATGACGGCAAACCTTGTGCAGGCAGGCGCCATCGAAAAAGCATTCGAGGCATTGCAGGTGAAAGACTACTTCAAGGCCCGCGAACTGTTTCAGAAGATTGTGCGCAACGAACCGCTGGTGGGCAACTACGGACTTACGGTGGTGCACATCACCCAACAGAATCCGTTTTACGACCTCGACAGCGCCCGTGCCTATGCCCTGCGCACCGAATCGTTCTGGAAAATTGCCACTGACAAGGAGAAACAGAAGGTGGCCGATTACGGCATCAACGAAACCACGGTGCTCAACCTGCGCACCACCGTTTACACCTACGCCACCGAAGAGGTGAGGCAGGCACACACCACCGAGGCGTGCGATGCATTCGTGCAGCGTTTCCCTTCGGCCCCACAGAAGAAGGAGATACTCGACCTGAAGGCCAGTATTGCCTTTGAGAATGCCAAGCATGAAGGCACGCTCACCGCCATGGAACGCTTCCTTTCTGCTTACCCCAACGTAGTGGAATCCATAGACGCAAAGGCCCTGTATGAGCGCTACCTGTATTTGGATGTGACCAAGGACGGAACGCTGACCAGCTACCGCAGATTCGTGATCGAGAATCCCGAGTCGCCCTTCGTGCGCACTGCACAGGACAGCGTCTACAGCCTTTCGATGCGCGGTGCGACCGTGGCATCCGTGCACGATTTCATCAAGAAGAACCCGCACAACCCGCACATTGCCGAAGCGTGGCGCAAACTGTTCCGCCTATTTACCAAGGAACTGACCGCAGAGACCTTGGCCGAGTTCAAATTGGAGTTCCCCAACTATCCTTTCATGAAGGAGTTGGATGAAGAACTGAACGTCATTACCATGCAGCTTTACACGGCCGAGCAAGATGGAAAGTTCGGCTATGTGAGCCGTTCGGGCAAAGTGCTCATACCGTTCAAATATGAGAACGCGGCCGATTTCAGCGAAGGCTACGCGGCTGTTTTGCAGAATGGGAGGTGGGGCTACATAGATAAGCGCGGCAATGTGGTGGTTCCGTTTGAGAATGACGAGGCAGAGATGTTCCGTAACGGCTTGGCCATTGTCACTCGGGGCGAACGCATGGGCGTCATCGACCTGCATGGTGCCGTGGTTGTGCCCATTGAGTACGATGAAGTGTTCGATTTCCGCAGCGGTGTGGCCTGTGTTTCAAAGGACGATGCCTTTGGGTTCGTGGACCGCACGGGCAAGTTGGCCGTTCCTATGCAGTTGGATGATGCCATGGATTTCTCGGAAGGGCTGGCCGTTATCGATCTGAAAGGATTGAAAGGCTACATCGACCCGAAAGGCAACGTCATCATCCGCTGCCAGTTCGAAGAGGCTGAGCCGTTCAAAGACGGTTTGGCCCGTGTGATGAAGAACGGAAAAGCGGGATTGATAGATTCGAAGGGCGATTCGCTCACCAAGTTCAAGTACGACCACATCGGTGAGTTCTCTGAAGGCTTGGCCGCTGTGCTGGCGGATGGAAAAGTGGGCTACATAGACCGCTACGGCAATGAAGTGATAGCACCCAAATACGATGGCAGATTGGAAGACATGGTTCGTTTCCGCTTTTTGAACGGAAGGGCCATTGTGCGTAAAAAGGACCGTTACAGCCTTATAGATAAGACTGGAACCGAGGTGAAGGCCTTCGATCTGGAACTCATTGACCCGCTGCGCGATGGGCGTTACGCTGCCAAGCGCAAGGGTAAATTCGGCTTCTTCAACGAGAATGGCATTGATGTCATCCCATACGTTTACGATGACACCCGTGGCTTCTCTGAAGGCATGGCCGCTGTGAAAAAGGGTGATAAGTGGGGCTATGTGAATGACGCGGGCGAGTTGGTGGTGCCTGCCCAATTTGATGAAGCAGATGATTTTGTGAGTGGTGTGGCCATTGTGAAGCGGGGCGAATTCTATGGCCTCATCGACAAGGCCGGTAACTATCTGGTGGCCTGTGCCATGGACGCCATGGTGCCTAGTTCCGGTCAGGAAATGCTGCGACTGGAGAAGGAGGAGAGGATGGCCTATTTCGACCTGCGCACCAAAAGCTACGTTTGGCAGGCGGCTGGGTTCTAAGCATCACCTCGTGACGCTGTCACCCTGAACTTGATTCAGGGTCATGAAGGTCAGATGCTGAAACAAGTTCAGCATGACCGCGCTTCCGTTGCTTTCGGCTCAATGCTTGAACCGCACAAACAGCCTTCCGAAGTTCTTACTGTCCTTATCGATGCGGTGATACTTGGCCTTGATGTGCTTCTGTTCCAGAAAACGGATCACGGTCTTTTTCAGTTGTCCGCTCCCTTTGCCGGGTATGATCTCAATGATCGGGATCTTCTTCTCAACCGCTTCGTCAATGATGTCATTCAGGGCCTGATCGATCTTCTTTCCTTTATTGAAGATCTCGTGAAGGTCGAGTGTGAGTTTGGCCACTGAATTGTGATTAATGATTAATCTTACAACCAACGCAATATTAGTCTATAATCAATCATCCGTCAAACTTGGCCAAACCGCACATCTTCTTCATTTCAGGTCTGGGTGCCGATCATCGGGCATTCGAACGCCTAAAGCTTGATGGCTACCAGCAGACCCACTTGCCTTGGATTGAACCATCATGGAAGGACGACCTGCACAGTTACGCCCGCAAGTTGGCCGAGCCGGTCATGCAGGCAGAGAATCCGGTTGTCGTAGGCCTATCGTTGGGTGGCATGATCGCTTCGGAAATGACCACGTTCATCCCACACCTGAAGGTCATCCTCATTTCAAGCATCAAGTCGCCAGCCGAACGGTCGATGCTGCTCCGTGCCGGACGCAGTTTTCCTATTCAACGCCTTGTGCCGCCATTTGCCATGCAACGCATGTCGTTCATTTGGGGGTTTGCTCGAAGACGTTATATGAAGAACGAGGTAGAGCATATGATACAGATGTTCAACGACCAGAACGACAAGTTTCTGCGTTGGGCCATTGTACATGCCCCTAAATGGAAAGGCAAGGGAGACGAAACGCGCATTGCCCACATACATGGCACGGCCGACCGCATGTTCCCCATCCATCGCATCAAGAACCCGATAAAAGTGCATGGCGGCACCCACTTCATGGTGTTTACACGTGCTGACGAGATCACCGAACTGGTAGTGCAAGAACTAAACAGACTTTGCGGTGTTGATTGATTCGGTGAACAGAAAACCATTCATTTACATGCTGCTGGCGGTGCTGTTCATCGGCTGCCAAGGCAAACAACAGAACACAACTATGGGAAAAGTGAGTGTGGGCGACATGGCCCCCGATTTTGAATTGAAAGACAAGGATGGAAACCTAGTGAGGCTGAGCGATTTCCGAGGACGGAAAAGTGTGGTGGTCTATTTCTATCCGAAGGACGAAACACCCGGTTGCACGGCACAGGCATGCTCGTTCAGAGACAGCTATGAGGATTTCAAAGCCGCAGGCGCAGAGGTTATCGGCATCAGCAGCGACAGCAGCAGCGCCCACACCGGATTTGCCCAGCATCATCGCCTGCCATTCATACTATTGAGCGATGTAAGCGGAAAAGTGCGCAAGGACTATGGTGCCTACGACCTGCTTGGACTGGTGCCCGGCCGTGTCACCTTCGTCATCAACAAAGAAGGCAAGGTCATTCACAAGTTCGATTCGCAGTTGAATCCTACCAAACACATCAACGAATCGTTGGAGGCCATGCGCAAGCAGTGACAGATAACGGGTGCTGATGCACATTGGGTGTTCAGCGTTTTAGTTATCCGCTACTTTTGTCGGCCAAACATCCGTCATGAAGAATCTCTCATTGATCATCAATGCAGTGCTGGCCGTGGCCGTGGCAGTGCTTTTCTACCTGCACTTTTCAGGTTCTGGCAAGCAGGAAAGAAAGAACACCGTGGATCTGGCTGTGGTCGATAGCGTTTCGAGCAGGCTGAAGATCGCCTACATCAACACCGACTCGCTGTGGTCGCAGTACAAGTTGATAGACGAACTGCAGGCCGAATTGGAGGCCGAAAAGGCAAAGGCCGAGCGCAAAGTGGAGCAGCGTAGCGCCATTTTGGAGAAGCAACTGGAGCAGATGGCCATGGAACTTCAGGCTAAGGCCGAAGACTTTGAAAGCAAAGGCCGTAGCATGAACGAAACGCTGCGCAACATGAAGATGCAAGAGCTTCAGGAAATGCAGAACAACGCCCAAATGTTCTCCATGCAGGCTGAACAGGAAGTAGGCGAACTGCGCCAATCACTTGCCAATGCCTTGCTCGAAAAAGAAGCAGAAGGCACACGTAAAGTGAACCAGAACATCAAGGATTTCCTCAAATCCTACAATGCCGACTACGGCTTCACCTACGTGTTGGCCTATTCGAGCGAGGCAGGCGGTATTCTTTTGGCCGATCCTGCGTTGGATGTGACCCGCGATGTGGTGGCCGCACTCAATGCCGACTACGAAGAGGAACTGGCTGCCAAAGCCGCCAAGAAATAAGGGGTGCTGAAGGCTTTCATCCGATTGGTCAGGTGGCCCAACCTGCTCATCATCGCCCTCATTTTCATTCTTGCGAAAACGCAGATCATCGATCCTATCGGTGAGCTATCTGGCGTTGTATCGTGCCTCACCCCTTTGCATTGGTTGTTGGTGGCTTCGGCCACGGTGCTTATTGCAGCCTCGGGCAATGTGGTCAACGACATTTTCGATCAGGACATCGATGTGCACAATCGCCCCGACCGTTTGGTGGTGGGCAATGCGCTGACGGAACAACAGGCGTGGAATCTCTACTACGTGCTCATTACGTTTGGGGTAGGCGCTGGCATGTTCCTCTGCCTTCAGATGGGAAACATTTCCAATTCGCTGGTTTTTCTGCTCACGGCTGGCGGTCTTTACTTCTATTCGTATTCCTACAAACGCCAGTTTCTGATCGGAAACTTGGTGGTCGCCTTCATGTCGGGTCTGGTTCCGTTCATGCCGCTTTATGTGGAAATGATGTGCAACGATGCCGAATGGAACCGACTTCCGTGGGCACCGGTGTTGGTGGCCTATGGTTTCTTCGCATTCCTCACCACGTTGCTGCGCGAGGTCATTAAGGACATGGAGGACATAAAAGGCGATCAGTTGCTGCGTTGCCGCACGGTGCCTATCGTCATTGGGCTCAACGGTGCCAAGCTGGTGGTTTTGTTGTTGGTGCTGATGCTGGTTGCGGCTGTGGCGTGGCTTCAGAAAGCGTGGTTGCAGCAGCACGACCTTACATCGGCCATCTACTTCCTCGTCACGGTGCAATTGCCCGCAGCGGTGGTTGCAGCCCGTGTTGTGTTGGGCTCTGAACCCAAGGATTTCCGTTTGGCAAGCACACTTACCAAAGTGCTGATGTTGGGCGGAATTCTCTCCATGATCGTTTACAGATTCACATTGCAATGATCGACCTGAAGGGAAAAGAGCTCATTCTGGCATCGGCATCGCCCAGAAGAAAGTGGTTGATGAATGAGTTGGGTGTTCCTTTTACAGTATTGCCGAAGAATGTGGATGAAGCGTATCCGGCCACGCTCAAACGTGAGGAGATACCAATGTTCCTTTCTAAGTTGAAAGCGGATGCATTTGCCGAAACCGAGTTGGAAGGGAAGGTGGTATTGACTGCCGATACAATTGTGTGGCTGAATGACCGCGAACTTCAGAAACCAACCGATCTGGAAGACGCAAAACGCATGATCCGGCAATTATCTGGTGTATCACATGAGGTTTATACGGCAATCACTGTCCGAACGTCAGAGAAAACCATTTCCGATTTCGACCGCACGGTGGTTCATTTCCGCGAACTGACCGAAACGGAGATCGATTATTACGTCAGCACATTCCGCCCGCTCGACAAGGCCGGGGCTTATGGCATTCAGGAATGGATCGGCTATGTGGGCATCGACCGCATCGAAGGCTGCTATTTCAACGTGATGGGCTTACCTTTAAGGAAAGTTTACAGCGTACTTTCCAGTCTTTGATTCCATGCAACGTATTCCACTTCATGATGTGTTGGCGCAGAATGAAGCTGTCCGAACCGAGATCGATGCGGCAATTGCATCCGTTATCGACCGCGGAATGTTCATCCACGGCCCGCAATTGGAGCGGTTCGAGATTGATTTCGGGCAGTATTCAGGTCTTCCAAGATGTGTTGGTGTGGCGAATGCGACAGACGGTTTCGAATTGCTGTTTCAGGCACTCGGGTTAGCCGATGGGGCAGAAATTATCATACCGGCCAATGCGCATGTATCGCCTGCTTTGGCGGCTTTGAAGGCAGGTCTTCGGCCCGTGTTCTGCGATGTGGACGGATCATCCATGCTCATTTCGGTTGAGGACGCACTCAAACATAAAACAGCCCGAACCGCTGTAGTTGTGGCTGTGCATCTTTATGGTAGAAGCTGCAACATGGCGCGGTTACAGCAAATGTGCGAAGCGGAAAACCTCATCCTGATAGAGGATTTCTCTCAAGCGCACGGAGCCACCTTCAACGGTCAAAAGGTTGGAACATTCGGCAAAGCATCGGTCTGTAGTTTCTATCCTACCAAGCCATTGGGTGCTTTTGGCGATGGTGGAGCCATTGTTTCTTCAGACGAAGACCTACTTGCCAAGTGCCGCAGCCTTACCAATTATGGTTGGTCGCAACGCGATAACGCCTCACTTCCAGGACGGAACTCCCGGTTGGATGAATTGCAGGCAGCTATTCTGAACGTGAAACTCACGCGAATGGATCAATGGAATTCGGAGCGGATGTCCCGCGCCAAAGAACTGGAAGCTGTGCTCTATGCAAGTCGATACATCAAACCACTATTGCTAAAAGAAGGTGATGTGTGTCATCTGTTCGTGGTTCGTTCTCCGCAGCGCGAAAGTCTGATCCGCCAATTGAAAGAGAACAACATCGATTGTCAGATCCATTATCCGATTCCGATACATCGCCAGCGGTTGTTCAACACGAATGTGTCGCTTCCGGTTGCAGAAAGGCTTTGTAATGAAGTGCTTAGTGTGCCTGCCAATGTTGAGGTCACTGACCGACTGAACGGGCTATTGTAAAAGGAACGCCATCGTATCGACCCCATCCGCATAATCCCAAAGTTCGGGCGATTGCGCCTTTCCGAACGGAACCACGTTTTCGATACCCAACTTGTTGGAGGCCACCACGCATTGTATCTGCTCGGAGTGGATTTTCAGTTCAGCCTTCATTTGATCCACAGTGCTGTAGATCTGATAGTGCAGCACGCCAACAGGGCATCCCAATCCTTCATCTTCTCGCAGCAACAGAAAACCGTTGTCCAAATGCGCCAATTTCTCCACCAGCAGAATTGCCTTGTGATATTCGTAGTTGTTCCAATACTTGTTGTGGTTGGCTATCGGTTTCCAGTCTTCCAAGGCGGCCAATAGTTGCTTGGGTTCCACCTTATCAGAAAGATAAACCTTTGAAACATTGCGGCAACCCAACCCGAAATACCTGAAAATGTCCTTTCCCAGAGCTCGGAGTTCGTCCTCACTTTCATCGCCAGAAATAATGGCAATGGAGTTTCGGTTCTTACGGATGATGTGCGGGTATTTACCAAAATAGTATTCGAAATAGCGCGCACTGTTGTCGCTGCCCGTAGCAATAACGTGCGTAAATCCTTCCAGTTTGCCGTGGCTCAGTTCGATCTGCGCTGCCAATTCCGAACTTATCTCTTCAATGGTCTGCACCAGCATTTTTGGCAGCACCTCGTCCTGCGAAGAGGTTTTTACAACGGCCTTATTTCCTGATGCCAGCACACAGAGCAGATCGTGGAATCCAACCAACGGGATGTTGCCCGCCATTACCACGCCAACACGTTTGGTCCCGTGTTCGGGAAACGGTTCGTAAGCCGATAACCATTTATCGAGTTTCTCCCTTTGAAGCATGAATGCAATGCCTCGTAGCGCAATGGAAATATTCTCCTGTGTGAACCAGCCGTTCTTTGCTTCGGCCTGTCGGAAAGCCACTGCCCAACTGCTTTGTTGTGGGTTTTCAGCCACTTCGGCCAACTGCTGGCCTAAGCGAACAAATGCATCTACCCTTTGTTGACGGTTCATGTTGTGTGTGCTATCTTTGGGGCCGCAAAACTACAAACCCTTTAAAGCATCATAGAGCAATGGCTATCAAGATAACAGACGAGTGCATCAATTGTGGCGCGTGCGAACCAGAATGTCCGAACAACGCCATCTACGAAGGTGGAGCGGAATGGAGATTTTCTGACGGAACTTCGGTGAAAGGACAGTTCACCGGTTTCAGCGGATTCTCTGCCGATGCCGATGCAGCGCAGGAGCCGAAGGAAATGGATACGTACTACATCGTTACCGATAAGTGCACCGAGTGTGTCGGTTTCCACGAAGAACCACAGTGCGCTGCCGTTTGCCCGGTCGATTGCTGCGTTCCGGATACCGATAATCCGCACACCGAACAAGAAAACCTGAAGAAGAAGGAAATGCTTCATCTCTGATCGGAAGCACAAGAAATTGAAGGGCGAGACGCGGTTCTCGCCTTTTTTATGCAATTAATCATCGGTTTGTGCGTAATTCGTAGCATGCGTCCACTGCTTTCTGCATTCATATTCCTGTTGCCACAAATGGCTTTGAGCCAGACTGCTGTGCGCGATTCGGTGCAGAAACTATTTGCACTCACTCGGGTTGAAGATGACGCCCATCGCATGGATGCTTCCACAAAAATGGAAAGGCTGCTTGCCGGGTTCTACGCTGATGCTACCAATTTCGAGAAGGAATTGGATTCGGTTCCTTTCATTGGTCAACTGACCTCACCTGATGGCCTTGTGCGAATGACCTGCTGGAACATTGCTTTCGAAGACGGTGGTTTTCATTATCACTGCATTCTTCGTCATCGCGATGCAAAGGGCAAAGTTTCAGTAACCGTGTTCGAAGATTCGGATGTTGATTGGGGCCGCATGCTTCGCAAACCCATTCGACCAACAGAATGGTACGGTGCCCTTTACTACAGGATTCTTAGTAACAAGCATCGCGGAACCACTTATTACACGCTGCTTGGTTGGGATGGCAAAGATGCCGTAACCAACAGAAAGGTGGTGGATGTGTTGCGGATTCAAGGCAATTCGGTTGTGCTGGGCGCCACCATTTTCGATGGCGAAAACAAGACCGATCAACGTTTGGTGTTCGAGTATGCCAATGACGCATCCATGGCCTTGAATTTTGATGAAAAGGAAAAGATGATCATCATGGATCACCTTTCGCCCGAAGATTCACGGTTCGAAGGGCAGTATCAGTTCTATGGTCCCGATTTCAGCTACGATGCCTTACGGTTCAAAAAAGGCAAATGGGTTTTGATCCGCGATGTATTCGCTAAAAACCGAGGCTTGAACAATCTTCCTGAACATCAACGACCAGGAAGTTTCAACGATTGAAATGAATTTACGCCAAAGGTTAATTTTGGCATCTGATTTGTCAGAAACCGCATAACCAAAAATTCTCCAACATGAATAAAGTATTTACAGTTTGCTTGGCCTTCAGTGCCATCAGTGCTTTCGCACAGGATTATGAAGATGTGAACATGAACGTGAACATGGGCGGAATGGGAATTGACATGAATGTGAATGTCAATGCCACGTACACCGAATCTCACACCACCACAACTACAACTACCACAACCACCTCTACAGGCGGTGGCGGTGGACAAGACCATTACGTGATGCCGGGTTACAACGGTCCAATCGGTTGTCCGTGGCCAATGGACGGCAATCAGTTTGCCGATGCTAAAAGAAGTATCGACAGTAAAACCTTCGAAGATTCTAAGTTGACAGTTGCCAAGCAGATCACCGGGGCAAATTGCCTCACTGCCGATCAGGTACGTTCAGTAATGAGTGGTTTTACATTTGAGGAAACCAAACTTGATTACGCCAAATTCGCGTACAACAAGACCTACGATATTGGCAACTACTACAAATTGAACGATGGGTTCCAGTTCGAATCGAGCATTGACGAACTGAACGATTACATCAACGGTAGATAAGTAGAGAAACGATAGAAAAGGAAAGGCCCGCAACACCAAGTGTTGCGGGCCTTTTTCTTGAGGCAATGCCTCTAAAGCTTTTCTGACATTCCACGGATTCCGAAGAATCCTATGTCATCAAAGAGTTGTAAGGTTATTAGGCCTTACCCAGAATCTTAAACATTCCTGTTTTGCAAGTAGGGCAAGAACCTTTGAGCGCTTTACGCTTGTTCTTCATTACCACTTCTTTTGCGTCCTTCATCTCTTTGGTCGCTTTACACTTTACACAATAAGCTTGAGCCATTTTAATTGATTTTTGGTTAATGATGGATTCAAATATAAACACAAATCAATTGGAACGTCAATACAATTACAATACTTGGGGCATCAAGTTATTAACGATGGGTTGAGAACAAACCGTGCTCAACTGAAGATGGCAAGCTATCATCACGGTTTTTGACGTTACTGTGCCGTTACCTAATCTTTCAGAATCCCACGTCCCGCTTGGGTTTCCGAATAATTTTGGACTTTCGCACAGCAAACAAGAACACATGTCAGATACACTGGTTTCCAAGAAAGTTCACAACTACAGCGCGGGTCCATGCATACTGCCCGATGAGGTTTTTCAACAGGCAAGCAAGGCCGTTATTGAGTACGGCAGCACGGGGCTTTCCATCTTAGAGATGTCGCACCGCAGCAAAGAGATGGTGGCAATGGCCGAAAATGCTACTGCGTTGGTAAAAGAGTTGCTTGGGGTTCCAAGCGGATATTCGGTGCTATTTCTGCAAGGCGGAGCAAGTCTTCAGTTCTATATGAGTGCGCTCAACCTGCTGAAGGTAGGAGGGAAGGCCGGTTATATCGATACCGGCACGTGGGCGAGCAAGGCCATAAAAGAATCGAAGCGCATTGGCGAAACGCTTGTTCTGGCATCGTCCAAGGACAAGAATTACAATTACATACCCAAGAATTTCGAAATTCCATCGGGTCTCGATTTCGTTCATTACACCACCAACAATACCATTTACGGCACCGAGTTCTTCCATACGCCAAAGACAGATAATCTGTTGGTAGCCGACATGTCATCGGATATTTTCAGCCGTCCGTGCAACGTTGCAGATCATGCGCTTATCTATGCTGGAGCGCAGAAGAATCTGGGGCCAGCAGGTGTAACCCTCGTTATTGTAAAAGACGAGGTGCTTGGTAAAACAGGCCGCGACCTACCTGCCATGCTCGATTATCAGATCCATATTGAAGGTGAGAGCATGTACAACACACCACCGGTCTATTCTATATATGTATCGATGCTCACCTTGGAATGGCTTAAGAAGAATGGCGGCATTGCGTGGATCGATAAACGGAATCAGCAAAAGGCCGACCTGCTTTATGGCGAACTCGACAGAAATCCGATGTTCCGAGGAACAGCCGAAGTAGAAGACCGTTCGCGCATGAACGCAACATTCCTGTTGAATGACGAAAATCTTTCGGAAACATTCGAGCAGATGCTGAAGGAAGCGCGCATAAGTGGGTTGAAAGGGCATCGTTCGGTTGGCGGTTACCGAGCCAGCATGTACAATGCGCTTCCGATTGAAAGCGTGCAGGCATTGGTTGACGTGATGCGCGAACTTGAACGAACAAGAGGCTGATGGCGATCATTCTTGCGAACGATGGCATTGACGAAAGCGGCCGTGTTCTCTTGGAGAATGCGGGCCATACGGTCATTACCGATAAGATTGCTCAATCTGATTTGGCGCCTCAACTGAAGGAGCGGAGCATTTCGGCCGTGCTGGTGCGCAGCGCTACGCAGATCACCAGGGCAGAACTTTCAAGTTGGGCAGGACTGAAGGTGATCGGTAGGGCAGGTGTCGGGCTCGATAATATCGATCAGGTGGCTGCAAAGGAATTGGGAATTGCGGTAATCAATACACCGGCAGCGTCATCGCAATCTGTGGCCGAGTTGGCCTTGGCCCACATTTTCACGCTTGCGCGTCAGCTTCAACAATCGAACAGAAAAATGCCAGTAAGTGGCACAACCGAATTCTCGAAACTGAAAAAGAATTTTTCTGACGGTTGGGAGCTACAGGGCAAGACCATCGGAATCATTGGATTCGGGCGTATCGGCCAGGCATTGGCCAAAATGGCCATCGGTCTTGGAATGAACGTGAAAATGCACGATCCGTTTGTACCTAATTGCCAACTTCAAATAGAACTTTCGGGAATCGGGCCGATAAAATTCGAATTGGAATCTTCCTCGTTCGAAGAGGTGATTTCAAATTCACACATTCTATCGTTTCACGTACCCAAACCGAAAGGTGGTGCCATGATCGGAGCAACGGAAATGAACGCTATGATGGATGGTGTGATTCTCATCAATGCTTCAAGAGGAGGTGTAATAGACGAAAACGCTCTTTTGGCTGCCTTGGCCAGTGGAAAAGTGGGTGGCGCAGGATTGGACGTGTTCGAGAACGAACCGACACCGATGGCCGAATTGCTCAACCATCCACGTATTTCCGTTACCCCGCACATTGGCGCTTCCACTGCCGAGGCGCAGGAGCGCATTGGCATTGAACTGGCCGAGAAGGTCATTTCCGTCTTGGGCTGATCTTCACATCTTTGTTGCATGGCGCGCGTCATTCCGTTCAAAGGAATTCATCCCCGACCCGATAATGCGGAACGGGTGGTGAGCCGTTCATTCGAGTCTTACAGCAGAAAGGAGGTGAAGCAGATTCTTGATTCTGTGCAGGATTCGTTCTTGCACGTCATCAAGCCCGAACATGGACAACGCCATCAGAGCGCGCCCAATTCCAAGGAACTTTTCCGGAAAAGCAAAACGCAGTTCGAGAGTTTTGTCAACCAAGGAATTCTGACTTCCGATACCGAACCTTCATTCTACGTTTATACGCAACACATCGGCAAGGCATCGTTCACAGGCATCCTTGGTTGTGCTTCGGTGGAAGACTACGATTCAGGGTTCATCCGAATTCACGAACAGACCATTGCCAGTCGTGAACGTGTTTTGAAGGATTACTTGTCTGAGTGCGACATCAATGCCGAGCCGGTCTGTTTCACATATCCACGGAACGGCAGTTTGGAATTGTTGACAGAGATTGTTCGGCAAGACAGGCCTTATCTCGATTTTGCGGACGATACAGGAAAACGCCATCAACTTTGGCGTGTTTCAGCTCCTGAATGGACCACAAAGTTCAGCGAAAAATTTTCTTCACTGAAGCACATTTATATTGCGGATGGTCATCATCGTTCAGCGTCATCGGTGTTGTTGGCACACGAACGTTGGGCACAACAGAAGAAGGTTTTTGGTACTGAACCATACAATTACTTCCTCGGCATTTTTTTTCCGGACGACCAGTTGAAGATATATGAGTTCAATCGGATCGTGAAGGACCTTGGAAAGCTTGGAGTTTCGCAGTTTCTCTCCGAACTGTCGGCAGATTTTGAGGTGCATTTCAGAGAACAGGTCGGCATTCGGCCCGATGAGCCGGGTGTTTTCGGGATGTATTTGGCAGGTAATTGGTACAAGCTGAAGTATCGACACCGGAAAAGTTCGGAAGTGGTTGCCTCACTCGATGTTTCCATTCTTTCAGACAAGATCTTAGGCCCAATTCTGAACATCAAAGATCTGAGGAATGATGACCGGATCAGCTTTGTTCCGGGCACCAAGGGATTGGTTGAATTGGAACGTTTGGTAGATTCTGGGAAATTCGATGTAGCGTTCTCGCTGTTTCCAGTGACAGGCAAGGATTTCTACGCCATTTCGGATCAGGGCAAGACCATGCCACCCAAAAGTACCTACGTGGTACCCAAGTTGTTGAGTGGACTGGTCATTTACAGCCTGACCTGACCCTTTTGGAACTTTTTGACTCCGAACAAAGTAGAACGCAGTCAAAACCAGGACCAACAATTTCTTATGAGAACACTCTACGTTGTATTTCTGTGCTTTGTGGGCACGTGGAATTTCTATTGCAGAGCGCAAACCGTTCCGCAGAAAATGAATTATCAAGCGGTGATCCGCGATTCTGATAATAATCCCATCTCTCAATCATCGGTTCGCCTCCGGATAGCAATCATCTCGGAGGCCGATATGGATAGACCTGTCTATATTGAGGAACATCTGATGAATACGTCAAAACTAGGACTCGTTAACATTCCGATCGGAGGTGGAGATCAGATTGAAGGTGCATTCTCGGAAATCTCCTGGGGATCCGCACCGCATTTCATTTCCGTGGCGTTGGACGCTGACGGCACTGGAGATTTTGTTGAAATGGGCACTTCTCAACTATTGAGTGTTCCTTATGCTCTATATGCAGGACGAAGTGGGAGTTCTGAATCGTACGCAGCCGATGGATCGCGATCCGATCCTAACGATTGGACGAACACTGGGAATTCTGGAACAGATGACGCAGTCAACTTTATTGGAACGACTGACGACCAGGACCTCGTAGTTCGTACAAACGGAAGTGAAATTGGCCGATTCACCACAACAGGCCATTTTAATCTGACGAACGGGACCACTATAAGGATAGGTGGTCGAAACGCACTTAGCACAAAAGGCACAAACAATGTTTTCATTGGCGATAGTGCAGGGGTCATCAATTCCTCTGGACTTGCAAATGCTTTCATTGGTCAAGGATCAGGAAGGTCGAATACTACAGGTAGCTACAATCTTTTCCTTGGGTATAGGTCTGGCAAGCTGAATTCCAGTGGGAGTAACAATACGTTTATTGGAAATCTTTCAGGGAAGGGAAACACTACGGGGAGCGCAAACTTGATGCTTGGTAGTTGGGCTGGGTTTCAAAATTCCGTGGGCAGCGGAAACACCATGCTAGGTTACAGGGCCGGATACTCGTCCCAATCAAGTGAAAACGTTGCGATCGGTTATCAAGCTGCTGAGAACAATATCAACGGAACAAGGAATGTGAGTATTGGTTATCGGGCAGGACAGAATAGTACTGGTAACTCCAATGTTCTCATTGGAAATAAGGCCGATGCGGCCGTTGGCGTTTCAAACGCAACAGCAATTGGAGCCAATGTTTCAGTTTCTCAAAGCAACTCTGTAGTGTTGGGCAACAATGCGAATGTGGGAATAGGGACGTCTGCACCAGTTGCCAAGTTGCATGTTCAAGGGAGTGTGAAGATCGTTGACGGAACGCAGCAAGTTGGATTTGTTCTTACTTCAGATGCCAATGGAAACGCAACTTGGCAAACCCCGACAGGGCCAATGGGTCCAACAGGGCCAACAGGTCCTGCTGGTGGCCCCGTTGGACCGACTGGTCCACAGGGCGCGACAGGAATGCAGGGTATTCAGGGATTGACAGGAGCCACCGGCTCGCAGGGACCTACGGGTGCACAGGGTGTTCAAGGTTTGACAGGAGCAACTGGTCCACAAGGACCGACAGGTGCACAGGGAATTCAAGGTCTGACAGGGACCACAGGTCCAACTGGAGCTACTGGCGCACAAGGTATTCAAGGAGAAACAGGTTCAATAGGTGGTCAGGGTGTGACAGGACCGACTGGCGCTACCGGTTCTCAAGGTCCAATTGGAGCCACTGGTCCACAAGGCGCAACAGGATCACAAGGTATTCAGGGATTGACAGGAGCCACAGGCCCACAAGGACCTACGGGTGCACAGGGTGTTCAGGGTTTGACAGGGGCAACTGGTCCGCAGGGCGCGACAGGTGCTCAGGGTATTCAGGGCGCCACAGGGCCAACTGGCGCGCAAGGCGCTACGGGATCCGCGGGAGCCACAGGCCCAACAGGTGCTGATGGAGCAACAGGTGCAACAGGTCCCCAAGGGCCGACAGGCGCACAAGGAGTTCAAGGTTTGACAGGTGCCGCAGGCCCGCAGGGCGCTACTGGTGCCCAAGGGGCAACAGGACCAATGGGGGCCACCGGTCCGGCCGGTCCTACAGGAGCGGCATCCACGGTTCCTGGCCCAACCGGTCCGACCGGCCCGATGGGACCAACAGGGGCATCTGCTCCAGCATATAGTGCCGGTAATGGGCTGACATTATCGAGCTACGAGTTTGCATTGTCAAATAACGTTGCAGTGAACAACATTTCAGTGGCCGGTACCGTAACGGCAAACATATTCGTAGGCAATGGTTCTCATCTGTCAGATATTGATGTGGACGCGATAACCGGCCTTGGCCAATTGGCCGAACTTGATGAACTAGATCAGGCACATTTGGCTGCAGATGCGGTTATATCATCCAGTATTGCCGATGGCACTATTGTCAATGCCGATGTGTCTGCAACCGCTGCCATAGCATTCTCGAAACTAAATATCACGAAGGATGATATAGTAGCGCTTGGAATTCCGGGAGATGATTTTGACACCACTTACCAAGCTGGGAATGGTTTGAATTTGACAGCCGAGACCTTCAGTATCGCCTCTTCGGTGGTAACCAACAACTATATGGGAACCGTGACAGCCAATGCGTTTGTAGGTAATGGTTCTGGCCTTACCAGCGTTACTGCAGCATCGATCGCCAACGATGTTGTAACTTCTGCAAAGATTGCCGATGGTAGTATCATCGATGCCGATGTGGCCTCTGATGCGGCTATTTCATTCTCGAAACTGAATATTACGAAGAATGACATTGTCGGACTGGGCGTTCCTGGTGAGGATACCGACACACAGTACATGGCTGGAGTTGGATTGAATCTAACAGAGAATGTTCTGAGTGTTGATGCCACGGTTGTAACAAGCAACTATCAGGGAAACGTGATCGCCTTTGCTTTTGTTGGAAGCGGTGCAGGGCTAACCTCGCTGAGCGCAAGCAATCTGAACACCGGAACCGTGGCCTCTGCCAGAGTTTCTGGCAACTACACAGGAATAACAGGGGTCGGAACCATCACTGCTGGAACTTGGAACGGTACGGCAATACCTGTTAGCCATGGAGGAACGGGGGCGACATCGGCAAGTGCGGCCCGAACCAACCTTGGTCTGGCGATCGGAACAAACGTACAGGCGTTCAGTGGTGCTCTTTCTTCTATATCGGGATTGACCACAGCCTCAGATCAAATGATCTATACCACTGGCTCAGACACCTACGCAACAACCGATCTTACAGCCTTCAGCAGGCAGTTTCTAAGTTCGGGCGATTTGTCTGAGGCATTGTCCAATCTTGGGTTGTACTTCGGCAATGGACTTCAGTTTGATGGAACAACGGTAAAGGTTGACAATACCGTTGTCACTGCCAATTATCAGGGTTCTTTGTATGTTGCAGCACTGAGCTCTGGAGGTCTTTCCGTAAGCAATACCAATGCGTCAAATACCGTTGCAACAATATCAAACAGCAGCACCAGCAGTGATGCAGACATCCTTCGGTTGAGTTTTTCCAATATCGCCAATCCAGGCGTTTCGAACGATTTTATCGTTTTTGAAGCGTCATCAAGCACCATTGGCAGCATACGCGGTACGGGCGGTGGTAGCACAGAGTTGGTGTATGATGAGAATGTGAACTGGGATGACGATTCGTATGCGTTCATGAACAAGCAAGGAATTGTGCTCGAATCTTCAGGTGCCGATTATGCCGAGTACATTCAGAGATCGGATAGAGAGAAATGCTACCGACCGGGAGAATTGGTGGGTGTGAAGAACGGAAAGTTGGTCGATAGCAACGGAGATGTTGACCGCGTGATGTCTGTAAGTGCCAAGCCGGTGGTAGTAGGCAACATGCCCGATGCCAACAAGGATGAATTCGAACTGGTTGCTTTTGTCGGTCAGGTGTTCGTTAAAGTGCGAGGACCGGCAACTTCAGGCCAATATGTTGTGGCATCAGATGAAGCCGGAGTCGGTGTTGCCAAGAATCGTGAAGACTTGACATTCCACGAGCTGCAACGTGTTGTAGGACAGGTTTGGCAAACCACCGATGAGGTTGGTCTGCACTTGGTGAAGGTCGGCATTACTCCAATGGACATGTCGCTGGTTCAAGCGCAGCGGATTGCTGACCTTGAGGCTGAGTTACGAGCTGAACGCGATGCGAATACCATGCGATTGAATCGAATCGAAGAAATGCTCGGTATTGGCTTGAAGGCTGAAAAGTGACATCGCCTGTAAATGAAGCGGCCCGGTGAGCATAGATCAACCGGGCCGCTTTCGTTTTTGATTGTTCAATCAGAATCCAACAGGTCCATGGTCCGTCTGACCTTTGTTGAGGCTTTGCAGCGGTCGCACCGCCTGTTGCCTAGAGAACAGGGTTCATCACCTAAAAACCATCAACAGGACCATCAGCGTAATTAGGCTGTTCAAGGCCAATCGAACCCTTTTTTCGGTATTCAGCAGTCTATCGCTCAACGAAAGAAACAGGAGCACAACAAGTACAATGATCAATTGCGCCACCTCAATGCCGATATTGAAACCTAGCAACGGAGTGATGATGCTCTCATCATCAAATAACATGGCCGACAGAAAGTTGGAAAACCCGAGGCCATGTATCAGACCAAAGAATAGAATTACAAAGTACTTCAGGTAACTTGTTGGAACTCGGTATTCAGTATCCTTTAGCAACGCCCAATAGTTGAGCACACAACTGATCAGAATTGTAGCTGGAATGAGCGTTTCGATCAGATCCGGATTCACGCTGATCGAATCGAGAGCAGCTAGAGCAAGGGTGATGCTGTGGCCAACGGTGAATGCAGTGACAAGGGCTGCGATCTTACGCACATCCCGTATCGTATACAGAAGACAGAAAGAGACAATGAAATACAGATGATCCAGTCCTTCCGGATCCAAGATGTGTTCAATGCCGAGTTGAATATAATTCCACATCAGTTGAACTGAATTCGGACGGTAGGATTACCGGCAGATAACCGCAGACCCTTTTCCTGATAAATGATGTCATTGCGCTGGTTTGCCGAAGCATCGCACAGTAGCGTATTGGTCAAGAACACCTCTTTGGTTTTATCCAACGGTTTAGACGTGGTCATTTTTAGCGCCACCGCAAGTTTGTTCTGGGAGAATGAAACCTCAGAGATTCTGAGTTCAGACTTTTTGCCGTTCTGTTCGAAATAGAAATGGTCCTTCAAATAGCGCTGAAGTGCTTGCGTACCATCACTTTTTACGGTGGAGAAGTCAACCGGATCCAATCCATACAACTCGTGAATTTGCGCTGTAATGTCATCCAAGAATATCCTGGTCTGCATGTCTACCACGCCTTCAGAACTGATTGCCAGTTTACTGAAGGACATCTTTAGGGGATGAACCTCGGAAAAGCTACCAGGAGGCAAGAGGACGCATATAAGAACCAGACTTATCAGTCGCATTTCTTCGTTTCTCAGTTCCCAACATGCTCGTCTTCGGTCTGCGCGGCCAGATACTTTGCAATGTTCGGTCTGAAGTAATTCTCGCCTTTCATCACTTTGCCGTCTTCGCGGTATATCGGTTTGCCGTCAGTGCCCAATTTGCTCATGTTGCTTCGGTGAATTTCATCGAAGATGTCGGCAATTCTATCCTGCAACCCATGTTTGCAGATGGTGCCGTAAAGAATGTACATCATGTCACCCAACGCATCCGCAATCTCTACCAGATCACCATTCTTGGCAGCTTCCAAATACTCCTCGTTTTCCTCCTTCATCAGTCGATGGCGAAGTTCAAATTCGCGTTCGCCAATGTTGTGTTCGGGCGTTTCGTTGTTGCCAATGCCGAATGCTTTGTGGAATTCGTAAACAGAGAGGATCTTTCCTTTTAAAGTATGTTCGTTGCTCATGGTCAGTAATAAATGAAACGGCTCGAAAGTTTACGAAGCGGGGTTTGTGTGGTTCGCTCAGTCAATTTATGGCCGCTGTCATAAAAGTATTCGATGCGTTCTGTCTCGGTTCCTTCATTGTTGGTGAACACCGTGGAAGTTATCAACCCCAACTGTGAAAACCTGAATACCCTGCGACCTTGCAATTGGTGGTTAGAGGTGAAGAAGGATGTGCGCTGCTGACCCGTGTCAAAATAATCGAACTGACGGTAAGAAAGGAGCGAGTCAGTACTGTTGTAGGTCGATATGCGGTACAATCGGCCGTCATCCTGATAGTAGCGGTAAACGGAATAGCCGATCATTTGGCCATCGGTCACATGCATTTCATGCAGCCGTTTTCCGTTTTCGTAGGTCACCTGCAAACTGCTATCGTTCGCACCGTAAACGATGGCGGATAAACTGTCCATATCGTTGTAATGAAGGCTTCTGACGTTCGTTTCCCCATTCAGGTACGATTCAACAATCACATGCAGCATTCGGTTTTCGTAACGTCTCTCAACGGATTTCTGTTCTATCGAACTTGCATCGAAAAAGGTGGCAACCGTAATGGTATCTGACGAATAAGTCCATTCGATAAAGCCCTGTCCCTGTTCGTCTTCAAACACATATTCCCGACAAAGGCTGCCACTGAGGCCGTTACTGTTTTCGCAGGGAACAAGTACATCGGAGGTGCAGCCTACAAATAGCACAGCATTCAGGTATAGGATCGTTCTCAGCATCAGGCGGGTGAAGTTAGGAATATCACGTTTTTGTTAACCTGAACTGTCAGTAAACGGTTTTTGCCGTCTTTGCGTTAAATTTGGTTCACCATTTCATTCAACATGATCAAACATTTAACCCTTTTAGCATTGGCGTTTACCGTTGGGTCGGCAAAGGCGCAGACCGTCAGCCGCGGTCCATATCTTCAATTTCCTACTTCAACCAGTATGAAGGTGATGTGGCGAACCGATGTTCAAACGCCAGCCAGAGTGTATTACGGAACAAGTTTGGCTACGGTGATGGACAATTTTGTGGACGGGGCCGCGGCTGTCGATCACAACGTCAACATTACCGGATTGAATCCCTACACAGAGTATTTCTATGCTGTAAGCGATGGAAATAACGTTCTGGCTGGTGCTGATATCGATCATCGCTTCCGAACTTCTCCTGAGATCGGAACGGTTCAGCCTATCAACGTTTGGGCAATTGGCGATTTCGGAAAAGGAAATTCCAAGCAAGTGGAAGTGAAGAATGCCTATTTGAACCATATTGGTGATCAAATGCCTGACATGTGGTTGTGGTTGGGTGATAATGCTTATCCGGACGGAACTGATGCAGAGTATTCGGAAACGGTTTTTGAATCTCAATACGGCTATCCAGAGTTGTTGACGCGTGTACCGTTCATGGCAACACCTGGCAATCACGATTACATTTCCGTTTACAACCTCATTACAGGGGCAGACCCAACAACTCATGATGGCCCTTATTATGACGTTGTAGATGTGCCGACCAACGGAGAAATAGGAGGCGTGCCCTCTGGTTACGAATTGTATTACTCATTCGATTATGGAAACGTTCATTTCATGTCGTTGAACTCGGAAATCGGGTCACCGCTTAATGAACTGTGGGATTGGACCGGAGTAAGCCCGTTCTATTCGTTTGACGGCTCTCCATTCGTAGATTGGATACATGCCGATCTGCAGGCCACTGACAAGCCATGGGTGGTTGCATTTATTCACCAACCCCCTCACACAGATGGGTCGCATGAGTCCGGTACGTTTTACGAAGTGTTCATGCAGGCAGTACGCGAGAACATTAGCCCAATTCTGGAAAGCTATGGCGTTGACCTGCTGATTGCCGGACATAGTCACGTTTACGAACGCTCATATCTCGTGAATGGTTTTTTTGGTGGACCCTCCGACTTTAACCCCAGCTTGCACATCGTGGACGGGTCAACCGGTCACCTGTCATCAGGTGAAGCGTACGTTAAATACAAAGACGGCCCTAATCAGAACAGGGGGACGCTCTACATAGTTCAGGGCAATTCTGGTAGTTCGGAGTCTGATGCAGGCATGGAGCATCCGATGATGTATGCGGGTCATGGTTGCGATACCTGCTGTGGCTCAACCATACTTTACATTCATGGTGATACACTTTCCGGAAAGTACCTTACCAAGGATGGCGAGATATTGGACGAGTGGGCCATCATCAAGCAATCCGATCCGAGCAGCAGCGTAGAGGATGGAACGGCATTTCCGATTTCAAGTATCGATGTATATCCCAATCCTTTCAATACCGAAACTACTGTACAGTTCGAGGTCTATCAGGATCTGTGGGCAAACGTTGATGTCATCGACCTGAAAGGTCAACTCTTACACGAATTGTATATTGGAAACATGCAGCCCGGAACCAAGAAATTCTCGGTGAATGCTTCCGAACTCGGATTGGCTAAAGGTGCTTACTTGATTCGTGTAATAACGGATAAGCGGCCTGCAATAGCGCGCATCATAAAAGTTGAGTGAGGTTAGAATGCGCATATTTCTTTTTCTCATCCTTGCTCATTTCTCGGTTGCTGCTCAGCAGTTTAGGTTAGAAGGAACCATTACCGGAAATGCCGATGAGAACCTGACGGTCACGTTTCCTGAAGATTGGTTCGGTCGCACGTGGGATGCAGAAATACCTGTAAGTGGAGGTCAGTTTTCACGCAGTGTCGATCTGCCGGCATCGGGTTGGATGACCGTTCATTACAAAGGCAAAGACCGCCAGTTCTACGTCTGGAAAGGCACCAAAGAGCTTCAGTTGAAGTTCGATGCCGATTTTCTGGATGACAAGGTAGAACTGAACGGTGATGGTTCTGCCATTCATCGGTTTGCCGAAGCGCTGAAAGAAAAGTTCGGCAGCAAGTTGAGCATCAAATGGATAGAGGAACAGGCCAAAGAGGCTGCCAACATCGATGCCATGGAAATGGAGACTTTCCGCGTTCGCAACGAGGCTGTTTCGTTCATGAATCAGCATCGCGATGAGTTGCCGGATGAGTTCGAAGCCGCCTTCAAAAATCATTTGGGCTACTACTATTACCTGTCGCTTTTCAAATTCTCATCGGTAAAAACCGCTTCAAGCAACATTCCCAAAGCCACCGAGATACCCAAGGTTCTTCTAGAGGGGCTGACTTGGGAGCGCATGGACCGCGAATCGGAAATGGACAGCCCGTTCTTCCGTGAATTGCTGCTTCTATACATTCAGTACAAAGCGCTGGAGCAGTACGAGTTCATGAAGTTTGCCGACCCGACTTCATCCATGCAGGAGGCTTACAACGTGGCCCGAACCAACCTGCACGATCAGCCATTGAAGTACTTTCTGACCCAAGCACTGATCGGTTCTGATGCAAACGTGCAGCCATCATTGCTGCGTAGAATGCGCGACTATCTGAGCACGCAGAACGGCACAAGCGTACATGTAGTACTGGTGGAGGAAAAGTTGGGTGAACGACTCAATGCGAAGGACACGGAAGTGGCCATTATTCCACCAACAAGCGATAAGGCTTACGATGCATTCGATGTGGAACTGGAAGGTTTGGACGGAAAGAAATTCAAACTCTCCGACCTGCGCGGAAAGGTGGTTTACGTTGACATTTGGGCCAGTTGGTGCGGTCCATGCAGGCAACAGTTTCCGCACTCGAAAGAGTTGAAAGCGCAACTTTCAAAGAAGGAATTGAAGGGTATCGAGTTCCTCTACATTTCCATCGACAACACTGAAACAGTTTGGAAAAAGGCCATCGAAGAATTGGGCATCGAAGGCGTTCATGGCATTTCCAAAGGCGGATGGGGCTCTGAGGTCACCGCCAAATTCGGTGTCAACAGCATTCCACGTTATTTCATTTTCGACAAGAACGGAAGGGTGATCGATCAGAACGCCCCGCGCCCAAGCGACAAGAGTCTTCTGGAAATTCTTCGGAAGCTGATCGCTCAGTGAGCGCATTACTTCGCCACTTCGATGTCGTCTCCCAACCAGTTTTTTCCCACCAATAGTTTGTGCGGATTTTCGGTAAGGTCGGCCAAAATGCAGTCAACCTTGCGGTAAACCATGTGGGTCTGAAAGTTGTTGCCGATTTCCAGTTGAGCGGTGTAGCACTTTTTGCCGTTCCAAGTGGCAATTCCCGTAACCACGGCATTCACCATTCGGCCTTCGCCAGCGTCATTCGTCACGCGGAAACTCACCTGACGGGTCACATTCTTTTCCATCGGAAACGAAGCGTTCATGACCGCAACACTGCTGGCGTTGATCACACACAACTTCAGTGTGTCTGAAATGGCGGCTTTCCACAGCACATTCGATTCTTTCACGTGCATCGGCTCGGTGGATGCCACCTGCTGTTTGTCCTGTGCCGAAGCACTCAGAAACATGAAGAGGAACGAGAGAGCGAAAATGTGTTTCATGGCAGATTTGTTTGGGGCAAGATACAAAAGTCAGAGTGGGAGGCAACCACTGGGCAACTGCAGCGTTTTAGAGTCAGACATTCCACTTTTTCCCGAGGGAGTTGAGCAGAAGGCATTACAGCACTAGACGCTCAGCTCCCTTCCCTTTTTTGGTAGATTCGTACGGGAATGAACTTTCTTGGCCATATCTTCTTAACGCCCAATGACGATGATCTGCTACTTGGCAACTTCATTGCCGATTCGGTTAAGGGCGACCCGCTGAAACACTATTCGGGCAAGGTGGCAGAAGGCATTCGTTTCCATCGCGCCATCGATGCATTCACCGATTCACATCCCGTGGTAAGGCAGGGCGTCAGTCGTTTTCGTGCCACGCAGGGCCGATACGCCCCAGTTGTCATTGATGTGATCTACGACCACATTCTTGCCTGCGATTGGGCTGATTTCCATGATGACCCGCTGGATGGATTTGCACAGTCCGTGTATCAGCGATTGGAAGCGCGTCAGGCCGAATTTCCGGAGCGCGTGAGGCTGTATTTTCCGTTCATGCAGCAGCAGAATTGGCTTTATAACTATCGGTCAGAATGGGGTTTGCTAAAGTCGCTGCAAGGATTGGACAGGCGTTCAAATGCTCAAACCGAAATGCACCGCGCGTTGGACGTTTATCTGGCTCATCACCAAACGTTCCGTGAAGAATTCGCAAGCTTCATTTGCGATGCTCAAAGGATGGCAGGTGATCACTTCTGACCTGTTTCCAACGAATTGATCGGCACAAGACTTACGCCCTTGTAATAATACCCGAGAATTTGGCTGTAATTGTAACCGTGTTCGGCCATTTTCATGGCGCCCTGCTGGCAAAGCCCAACGCCATGGCCATAACCACGGCCTTCAAAATGCACTTTTCCGTTGTCAATGCTCAGGTCGAAGAAAGTGGATCGAAGTCGAAGAGCTCTTCTCAGATCGTTAACGTTCAGGGTTTCTGAGCCCAACTTCAGCTCGGTTTGCCGTTCTGTTTGCAGGAATTTGAATCCGTTGAGTGAGTCAGACGGTGTTGACGAACCGATCTGCGCAAGGAAATCACTCAGTTCCATGTTCAGTTCCCATTTGGCGCTGCGCGCAGAAGTACAGAACGTGTCGGGCACGGAGGCGAGGTACGATTTCTGCTCTTTCCAAACATTGCCAGAATTGGCCGTTTGACCACCGCAGTTCGCATGAAACGCACTCAACACCAATTCATTCTCAGTACTCAACATCACCAAACCGCTTGTGGCGGTAGTGGCCATCACCACTTCGTTCGAAGTCTTCTTCAGTCCAGAATAAACTTGGCAGTGTTCGTGGTCGCAAAGCTGAAATCCTTCGGCAGCATGCCGTTTGTGGTTCAGCGCGGCATATGTGCGACAAATGATGCTTTGAATCTTGTAGAACTCATCGGCTGCATTGTGTCCCACTTCGGTCATCAGCACACGACCAACGTATTTTTCCACGTCAACCGTATTTACCAATTGAAGGTGTTTGCCATCGGAGCGAACGGTAAGTCGGTCGAAATAAACGTGTTCTTTCTGGTCGGTGTCGGGGCGGATTTTGAAGGTGGGGTCGGTTCCATTTCCTTCCACAATGACCTCTTTCAAGGTGTCGGTCATGCCGTAAACGCTCTTCACCAATACACCATTGGCCAAAGGTTGAAACGAGATCGCATCATCAGACCGGAAACGGTAAACGGTGTCTGTTCCGTTCAAAAGCAGATACGAACCACCGGTTGGCGACAACAACACGTGGCTCACCTTCTTCCCGTGCAATAGTCCGACATCCACCGTTTGCGACCCTGCATGGAAAATCGTGGAAGCCACTATGGAAAACACCATCAGTCCGCATCTGACCAACTGGTTTTCATCAAACCGAAAATGGCGCAAATTCCATCGGCCCGTAAGGGAAAAAACAAATATTTTAGCGGCTTGGTTGATGTGCCGAAAATAACCCGAAAAACGGGTATTGCCATGTTGTTGAAGAAATCCGCCATCCTTGCTGTTGTACTGATCATTCTCTTGCCTCGTTGCTGTTCGCACAGATCAGTTTCGAAAGCCGCGCAGAGTTGGAAAAAGCAGCCAACGCTGCCTTTGATGCGCAAGATTATGTGAAGGCGAAACCGTTGTTCTCGCAGTTGTTGAGCCTGGATGCGATGGAACCGAATTACAACTATCGGTTCGGGGTATGCATACTTTACACTGAGGCGGATCCGTTGAAGCCGCTGCCTTACATCGAAGGCGGTGCTTCCAGCGCAGGTGTCAAACCCGAAGCTCATTATTTTCTCGGTCATGCGTTTCAGCTCAATTATCGGTTCGATGATGCCATCAGGTCGTATGAGAAAGGCAAAAGTGCAGGTTTGGCCGATGGGCGTTACGACCTTGACAGGCGCATAGCCGAATGCCGTAATGGTAAGATACTGTACAACGAAGCGACCGAATTCAAGCCCGCTCAGGAAAAGGAGGTGATCGAGAGCGAATTCTATCGCCCGTACGATTTCCGAAAGTTGAAAGGCAAGGTGATTCCGCTTCCGCCCACCTTCAAAACCAAGTATGACGAGAAGAACCTGCTTGGCACGGTGGTTTACACACCGACCAACAGTACTGCGTTGGTGTATGCGAGCTATGGCGAAGATGGCGCTAACGCCAAGGATCTTTACCGCGTAAACCGCCTTCCGAGTGGGGAATGGGCCTTGCCGCAGCGCCTTCCGAACACCATCAATACCCAGTACGATGAAGATTATGCGTTCTTCGATGAGGAATCGCAAACGCTCTATTTCGCCTCCAAAGGCCACAACACAATGGGCGGCTATGATGTGTTCAGCTCGCGGTTAGATGAAGGCAAAGGCACGTGGTCTACACCCGTTAACTTGCAATACCCGATCAACTCTCCGTTCGATGATTTCCTTTACCTGAGCGATCCAGATGGCGAGGTGGCATTCTTTACCACGGCCCGCGGCACTGAGATCGGCAAGCTCAAGGTCATCAAAACGCTATTGTACGATCCTGTTCAAGTGGAGCTTTCTGTGGTGGAGGGAACGTTTGAGGATCTTACTGATTCCGTTTACAATTACATGGTGGCAACAGTTATCGACCCCGTTACCAAAGAGGTCGTTGGCAAGTTCCGAAGCAACAAGCTCACAGGTAAGTACGTGCTTATTCTTCCGCCACAGCAGGGTTATGTAATGGATGTGGCACCACGCGAAGCTGATGGTTTCAAGTTCCAATTGGACATTCCGAAACACGAGAAATACAGTCCACTGTCGCAACAGATCGCCTTTGATGCCAATGCGAAGGATGGTGTGGTCACCATTACCAATTTCTTCGATGCAGCTGGAAAGCCCGATACGGTTGCCAATGAAGTAGCCATGCCGGTCGATAAGGTGGTGGAGCGGATGGTGGCCATGCCAGAACCAACGCAGGCCATGTTGGCCGAAGCGCGTCAGCAGTCAACCGCAGATGACAAGTTGAAACAGAAGGAGCAGGAGGAAGCCGAGCGCAAGCAGGAAATGGCCGCAGCCCGTCAGAAAGCCGTTCAGGACTCGTTGACGCAAGTGGCACAGGCCGCGCAACTCAAAGCAGCCGAAGAGGCCAAACGCCAACAACAATTGGCAGCCGCCCGTCAGGACAGTATCGCCAAAGTGGAACTTGCATTGAAACAGAACGAGCAGGAAGAAGCCAACCGTAAGCAGGAATTGGCCGCAGCCCGTCAGAAAGCCGTTCAGGATTCATTGGCGCAGGTGGCACAGGCAACGCAACTCAAAGCAGCCGAAGAGACCCAACGCCAACAGCAATTGGCAGCCGCCCGTCAGGATAGTATCGCCAAAGTGGAACTTGCTTTGAAACAGAAGCAGCAGGAAGAAGCCAAGCGCAAGCAGGAAATTGCAGCAGCCCGTCAGAAAGCCGTTCAGGATTCGCTGACGCAGGTGGCACAGGCCACGCAACTCAAAGTAGCCGAAGAGGCCAAACGTCAGCAGCAGCTTGCAACTGCCCGTCAGGACAGCATCGCCAAGGTGGAACTTGCTATGAAGCAGAAGGAGCAGGAAGAAGCCAAACGCAAGCAGGAAATTGCAGCAGCCCGTCAGAAAGCCGTTCAGGATTCGTTGGCGCAGGTGGCACAGGCAACGCAACTCAAAGCAGCCGAAGAGGCCAAACGTCAACAGCAGCTTGCAACTGCCCGTCAGGACAGCATCGCCAAAGTTGAACTTGCTTTGAAACAGAAGCAGCAGGAAGAAACCATACGCAAACAGGAATTGGCCGCAGCCCGTCAGAAAGCCGTTCAGGATTCATTGACGCAAGTGGCGCAGGCCGCGCAACTCAAGGCTGCCGAAGAGGCCAAACGCCAACAGCAATTGGCAGCCGCCCGTCAGGATAGCATCGCCAAAGTAGAATTGGCCTTGAAGCAGAAGCAAGAAGATGACTTGCAGAAGCGCAATGAGAAGCAATTGGCCGAGCGGACTCAACAGGATTCCTTGGAACGCGAACGCCAATTGGCATTTGAACTCGCCAAAAAGAAACAGGCCCAGTTGGACAGCGCCAATCAGGCTGCATTGTTGACCAAAGCCGAACAGGAGGCTAAGATGGCCCGTCTGAAAGCGCAGCAGGATTCCCTGTTCAACGCACAACTGGCAAAGCGCGCAGACGAACTGGCGGCTCAGGAGAAACGCAAAGATTCGATAGCAGCGGTAGAAGCGGCAGCTGCCGAAGGGAAACTGCGCATAGCGGAGATTGAAAAGGAGGTGGAGCTTGCACAGCAGAAGGCGATGAAAGATTCAATGATCGCTGCTAATGAGCAACAGGCCGAATTGGATTACCAGCAGTTGAAGGCGGAAATGGCGCAGCAGGAAGCAGAACTCCTTCAGCAGAAACCGGAGGAGCCCACCAAGCCGGCTGTTGTAGCCGACACCAAAGTGGAAGAAAAGCAAGTGGAAGAGAAGACAGTGGAAGAGAAGGAAGTGGAAGAAGTTGCCGAAGCGAAGTCCGACACGGCTGCTGCAGCCCTTTCCGATGCAGAACTTTTCCTACAGACCATTGCCAAGCTCGAAAAGCAGATGGAAGAGCGCAACCGTCAGTTAGAGGAACAGGCACAGGCTGCTCAGGAAGCCAAGATGCTGGCCGATGTTCAAGCTGCGGCCAACCCAAAATTGGATGAAACAGCACCAGCGGCCGCTGCGGTAGAGAAAACACAAGTTGCCCCGACCGAACAAACGAAGGAAGAACCACTTGACGGCACCGAAATGGTGGCCTTGAAAAGCGATGCCGACCCGAATGAATACCTCGCAGCCCTGAACCGCATTGAGCAGCAAATGGCAGCAGATGCCGCCTCGCGCCCTGCCAAGGATTACGAATTGCGCAGCATGGATGAACTGAACGGAACAGCCACCAAGCAGGAGGCCGACCCTGCTTTGCAAGCCGTTATCGATGCCGACCGCAAAGCGTTGGAAGAGCATCAGCTCATAGCCAAGCAGAAGGAGGAGGAAATGCGTCAGAAGATGCAGCAGGACCGCGAAGTGCTGACCAACTACGATCAGGATTTTGCCAATGAGGTGCTCGAGGCCGAAAAGCAGGTCATGGAACCGACAACGCAGCCCGTTGCTGTTGGGTCAACTGAACCAGTTGCACCTGTGGTAGAGCAGAAAGTTGAAGAGGCAGAGGTTTCCAAAGCACAGATCGCAGCCGAAATGGCCGCCATCGAACAGGAGTTGAAAGCCAAGGAAGAGCCAGTTGTAGCAGAAATTGTGACGGCAGAAGAAACCATCGAAACGTCTATTGATACTGAACAGTTGGCCGAGGAGACGCAGGCGATCGCAGCATTGGAAGAAAGCAGCCGATCGCCTGAGCCAAAGGCGGAGGTTGTGGCCACTGTCACCCCAGTGGTGAAGGAAGAAGCACCTAAGGCTGAGCAACCCGAAGTGGCCGAAGTAAAAGCGGAAGTTGTGGAGCCTGTGGTAGAGCCCGCTACAGAACCAACTGTAGAAATGGTAGCCGAAGTAGTACAGAAAGAGGCTCCGAAGCCTGAGCCAGTGACCGAAATGGTCGCTGAAGTGGTGGAAGAGCCAAAGGCAGAGGTCGCCCCAGCCGTTGAAGAGATTGTGAATGAGGTTCTACTCGTGGAGACCGAAATGGAAGAGGCCGAGCAACCGACCAGAACCGTTGCCGCTCCGCTTGATTCTGAGGCCGAGATCGACCGTGTGGCCATGCTGCACCTGATGCCAGCCGCGCTGCGTGATTATTCTAAACGGAAAGCCGACTTCTCTCAGATTGCCAATTTGGAATTGCGCAGAATGGTGCAACGCATGCGGGCCGAGGAAGTGGGCCGCTTGGCTGTGTTGAAGAATGTGCGCAACAAGTGGGTTGACCAAGGCAAAACATTGACAGCTGCCGAAACGCTCAAGCAGAACAACCGCAACCAGGATGTGCTTTCAAACCTCACCGTTACCGAACCTAGAGAGGAAAAGGTACGTCCACCGTTCGATCGAAACGACCTGCGCCAGCGTCAGGATGTGCTGTACCGCTTGCAGGTAGCCATGGTCACAACACCTGTTTCCGACAGGGTCGTGGAAACCATGAGCCCCGAACAGGCCATGACCTTTGCCATGCCAGAGGTGCAATTGCAGACCGGCTACTTCCGCACCTTGGCCGATGCCCGTTCCGGCATGTTCGAGTACCGTTCGCGTGGTTTGGGTAAGGTGGGCATTGTTGCCTACCATCAGGGACAGCCGATTCTGCTGTCTGACGTTGATAAAATTCCGTTTGTCGATTAAAAAATCGCTTTCATATTCTGATTTCGCTACCTTCAACCGTCTTATTTAGCGAATATGAATCTAGACCCACTTTTAAACCTCGACCTCGAAGTAGAGTTTCAGCAGGAATTGGAAGAGCTGGTTCAGGCTCCCAAACTGCTGGTCATTCACAACGATGACTTCAACACGTTCGATTTTGTGATTGAAACCCTCATTGAAGTGTGCGACCACGAACCGTTGCAGGCAGAGCAGTGCACATTCATCATTCATTACAGCGGCAAGTGCGGGGTTAAAACAGATGCGTTCAACCGTTTGCAACCAACGTGGGCCGAACTCATTAATAGAGGCCTCACCGCTACAATCGAAGATATTCCGCAGGCCAAATGACATTGGGTGTCGTCATTGCGCTGCTGCTTTTAGGGGTTCTCCTTATTCTTCTCGAAATCATTTTCATTCCCGGAACCACCGTGGTGGGCATTGGCGGATTGGTGCTTTTGGCAATCGGTGTGTTCGTGGCTTACAGCCAACTCGGAAATGCCGCAGGGCACATTTCGCTGCTTTCGTCTGTGGCCATCATCTTCCTTTCGTTGGTGGTGCTGCTCAAAGGCCAAACATGGAAACGCGTGGCATTGAACGATAGCATCGAGGCGCGTTCTGTAGAGAAAATGGATACTTTGGTAACCGTTGGCGATAGAGGTCGCACCATCAGCAGGCTCAATCCCGTAGGAAAAGCCATCTTTGGCGAAACAATGTTGGAGGTGACCGCTGCGGGCGAATTCGTAGAGGCAGATATTGAGGTGGAGGTCACCAAGGTGGAAACCAACCGTGTAAGTGTAAAAACCGTTTAAAAATCAATCATATGGCATTACCCATTCTATTGGCATTAGTGGTCTTTGCAGTAGTACTGCTCTGGCTGTTCTTCTATTATGTACCCATCGGGCTGTGGATCACAGCCATCTTCTCAAACGTGCCCGTCAGCATCGGTTCGCTCATCGGCATGCGTTTCCGTAAGATACCGCCCACCATCATCGTCAACGCCCTTATCAACGCCACCAAGGCGGGCCTCAAGGTGGAAGGCAACAAGTTGGAGGCCCACTACCTCGCAGGCGGAAACGTGCAGAACGTCATCAACGCCCTCATCTCTGCCGACAAGGCCAACATTCCGCTCGATTTCAACATGGCCACCGCCATCGACCTCGCAGGACGCGATGTGCTTTTGGCCGTGCAGATGTCGGTGAATCCGAAGGTGATAGACACCCCACCCGTAACAGCCGTTGCCAAGGATGGTATTCAGCTCATTGCCAAGGCGCGCGTTACCGTTCGTGCCAACATCAAGCAATTGGTGGGGGGCGCTGGTGAAGACACCGTGCTTGCCCGTGTGGGCGAAGGCGTGGTTTCGTCCATCGGTTCGGCAGAAAGCCACAAGCAGGTGCTCGAAAATCCCGATTCCATTTCCAAGGTGGTACTGTCGCGCGGACTCGATTCGGGCACAGCCTTCGAGATCCTTTCCATCGATATTGCAGACGTGGACATAGGCAAGAACATCGGGGCCGAACTGCAAATGGACCAAGCAGAGGCCGATAAGAACATTGCCCAGGCCAAGGCCGAAGAAAGACGCGCCATGGCCGTAGCCCTCGAACAGGAAATGAAGGCCAAGGCACAGGAGGCCCGCGCCAAGGTTATTGAGGCCGAAGTGGAAATTCCTAAGGCCATGGCAGAAGCCTTCAAGAGCGGCAACCTCGGCATTATGGACTACTACAAGTTCGACAACATAAAGGCCGACACCGAAATGCGCAACGCCATTGCCAAACCCGCCAAAGGCACCGGCACTGGTAAGAAAGACTGAGGCAAGAAGCCATTAGACGCTGAAATCCCCGCTGCGCGAATGCGCAGCGGGGATTTTTTTGTTTCCGCTTCTTTGTTTTTGGTACTTGCATTATTTTCGTTGGCGAAAAATTATCACGTACCATGCTAAGTATTACAGAAGCAGCCAACAGATTAGGAATCACACCTCAGCAGGTGAGGAATTTGTGCAGAGATGGTAAACTAATTGCCACTAAGGTTGGCAGAACATGGGTAATCTCCGAACCAGTGATTCAAGAGTACTGTAGCAATACCAGTGCAGGCGTTGCAGAGGATCAACTTTTCTATGGCTTAGGGAAAACAGAAAGGTCTGGAAAACCCGTGGTATTAAGTTTTTTCAGTGGAGCCATGGGGCTCGACCTTGGTTTAGAGCAAGCCGGATTCCAGACGTTGTTTGCAAGCGAGATCGATAATGCATGTAGAAAGACAATTGCTCGTAACAAACCTGAAATCGCTCTTGTGGGTGATATGCAAGGGTTTAATGCACGTTCTGTAAGAGAAATAGCCGGAATTGAGCCGAATGAGGATATCGATTTAGTGGTAGGTGGGCCTCCGTGTCAGGCATTCAGCACAGCGGGCAAAAGGCAGGGTTTTGAGGATGTAAGAGGAAATGTGTTCCTGTCTTTTATTGATTTGATCATTGACCTCAATCCAAAGTACGCTGTAATAGAGAATGTCCGTGGATTGTTGTCGGCACCGTTGAAGCACACTCCTCATGCCCTCAGGGACAACGAAGGCCAGCCGTTGACCATTGAGCAACTTCCAGGTGGGGCTATGCATGAAATACTTGGCCGACTTGAGAATGCTGGTTACGGTGTAAGTTTCAACCTGTACAATGCTGCGAATTTCGGAACACCCCAAAAACGGGAAAGGGTGGTGATCGTCTGCTCCAGAGATGGAATGAAAGCTCCTTACTTGGAACCAACTCACTCTGAAACGGGTGAATTTGGGCTACCAAAATGGAAAACCTTCAAGCAAGCTGTGAAGGGGTTGAGTCCCTCAGAAGCAGAATACGTGTCGTTTCCTGAAAAACGACTCAAATACTATAGGCTTTTAAAAGAAGGTGAGAATTGGAGAGGACTTCCTGAGGAATTGCAGAAAGAAGCAATGGGTAAGTCCTATTACTCAGGCGGTGGTAAAACAGGGTTTCTCAGAAGATTGGCATGGGATGAACCAAGCCCAACTTTGGTCACTCATCCGGCCATGCCCGCTACAGATCTCGCGCACCCAGTAGAGAATAGACCTTTGAGCATTCAGGAGTATAAGCGGATACAACAGTTCCCTGAACGTTGGGATTTACAAGGAAGTGTGCTGGACAAATACAAACAGATTGGCAATGCGGTGCCCGTTGGTCTGGGTTATGCCATCGGGCGTCACATTATGAAACTCCTGAACGGTGAATCGATAAAGCAGTTTGATGGCTTCAAATACTCACGGTATAGCAGGACTTCAGATACTGAATGGAGAGAGGATTTGGAAATAGCGATTTCCAAATATGAAGAACGACTATTGGCTAGAGCTTCTTGATCGATTCGCGCGTTTTTTGACCAACCGTGTCGAAGATTTTCAGAAGCTCAGGGTAGGTTCCAACTCCTCCAAGAAAATCCCAGTAGTCTTTACCGATGAGTACAACCTCATCATTTCGCATGTCAAAGACTTTTGAGGGTATGGTCCAATTGTAATCTGCCCTGTTCGGGCCCCCCGGGTTATAAAACAAACCGAAGTACGTGCTTGCTGATGGGTCGTGCGCCTTGATCAGCAGCAGGTCTTTCTTGGCAATTTCCGTTTGATCCAAGTTCGGTTTGACAGTTTTGATGGAGATGAACGTTTCAACACCATCTTTCTCAAGCCATAGATCGATTATTATCCTTCTTGCTTCATAATCACCTTTTGTGTAGGCTTGCACTTTTTCTACCTCCTTTTTCCAATTCGGTGACTTTTCACCACCCCTTAAACTGCTAAGTATCCTTTCAATTTCGTCAATCGCTCCTTTTCTCACATTAACATGAAAGGCTCTTTGCCGTTGGGCAGTGAATCCATTGTCAGATGCAATAAGTGCAGAGATTTCTTCAACCGGGCCTTGCCCGAAAGAAGTGGAGAAAGAACGCTCAAATGAGGAAGCCGAAACCAGATCCTTGGTTAAAAGGGCCTCGTGGAACGGACGGTGAGTTTTGTTCTTCTCGGTTCTTTCAAGAGCCCGTTCAACGCAACTAAGCAATATTGCCTCAACCCTGTCTTTCGTTACAGATTTCATGTTCCATGAAGAAATAGGTAACAAAGAAAGACAATAATCGGTCGGGCAATATCCCTCCGCCCAAACCATCAACCATCCTTCATTCCTTCTATTTTTTATATGCCTATAGGTTGTCGAATCTATCTACCTGACAACTGACACAGTTTATTGAACAGACTCTGCAGCTATAAAAAGCCCCGCCAAACCCCCATTTCTAAAAGGGGTAAAACCATTTCTAAAAGGTGTACAACCATTTCTAAACAGGGTTTTTCCATTTCTAAAAGGGGTACAGCCATTTCTAAAAGAGGTTTTTTCATTTCTAAAAGGGGTTCTGGCATTTCTAAAAGGGGTAAGATCATTTCTAAAAGGGGTACGGACATTTCTAAAAGGTGACCCTTCCTTAAAAAACCTTACACATTTAGAGGGGATTTCTAAAAGTGCATTACAGGGTTTGAGGATAACCCTGAACCAAACTTACAACTAATTGATCTATTCCTTTCTGTGGGTTACAGAACCGAGGTGTAT
>Ga0172367_10000538_pt1 | contig 58196 bp, 42 predicted proteins | sample Lak10m_FD_114542 | JGI IMG/M metagenome (GOLD analysis project Ga0172367, IMG submission 114542) | Freshwater microbial communities from Kabuno Bay, South-Kivu, Congo - kab_022012_10m | ecosystem: Environmental > Aquatic > Freshwater > Lake | place: Democratic Republic of the Congo: South-Kivu... | reverse complement strand
GCGAGCCGGGAGCTGGCCTCGCGCGGCGGACGCCCCGGCTGTTTCTCCAGCGTGACGCTGAACCAGAACGTCGAGCCTTCGCCCAGCGTGCTGCGCAGCTCCAGCTTGCCGCCCATCAACTCCACCAACTGCCGTGAGATGGAAAGCCCCAGCCCGGTGCCGCCGTATTTGCGCGTCGTGGAGCCGTCGGCCTGCGTGAACGCCTGAAAAATTTTTCCCTGCGCCTCGGCCGCGATGCCGATGCCGGTGTCCTCGACGGAGAACTTCGCGGTGACATGCGTGTCGGTCTCCGACTCCTTGAGCACGCGCAGCACGACCTCGCCGCGCTCGGTGAACTTCACCGCGTTGCCGATGAGGTTGACGAGAATCTGCTGGATGCGCACCGGGTCGCCGCGCAGGTGCTGGGACACGTCGGGGGCCATCCAGGAGATGATTTCCAGGTTCTTGGCCTGCGCACGGTGGGCGAGCAGCTCGGCGCTGCGTTCGACGGTCTCACGCAGGTCGAAGTCCGTCGTCTCCAGCGTCAGCTTGCCGGCCTCGATTTTGGAGAAGTCGAGGATGTCGTTGATGATGTGCAGCAAGGCGTAGGCGCTCGAATGGACCGTCTCGGCGAACTCGCGCTGCTGCGGCGCAAGGTCGGTGTCCAGCAGCAGCTCGATCATGCCCACCACGCCGTTCATCGGCGTGCGAATCTCGTGGCTCATGGCCGCAAGGAACTGCGACTTGAGCCGCGTGGATTCGAGCGCGGTGTCGCGCGCCTGCTGCAGCTCCCGCTCGACGCGCTTCATCTCGGTGATGTCGCGCGAGATGCCGATGATGCCGGTGATGAAGCCCGCGCGGTTGCGGAGGGGAACCTTGGTGACGGAGGCCCAGATTTCCGAGCCGTCCATGGCAAGCTGGCGCTCGATCTTGTTGATGATGGGCGTGCCGGTGAGGAGGATTTTCTGCTCGTCGGCGAAGAACTCGCGCGCCAGCTCCGGCGGATGGAAGTCGAAGTCGGTCTTGCCCACGACCTCGGCGGGGTCTTTGAGGCCCAGCCGCTTCGCCATCGCGAGGCTGGCCTGGAGGAACTTCGACTCGGTGTCCTTGAAGTAGATGCGGTCGGGCACGTTGTCGAGCAGCGCGCGCAGCAGGTCGCGCTCGAAGGCGAGCTGCTCCTCCATGCGCTTGCGCTCGGTCACGTCCCAGAAGATGCCCTGGATGCCCAGCGCGTTGCCGTCGCGGTCGTAGAGCGGCGTCTTGACGACCTGCACGTAGGTCTTCCCGCGCTCGGGCGTGAAGTGCGCCTCGACCGCCTCGAAGGGCTTGCGGGACTCGATGATGCGCTGGTCGTCGCGGTGATACTTCTCCGCGAGGTTGGCGGGAAAGAGGTCGAAGTCAGTCTTGCCGATAAGCTCCTCGCGGGGTTTGCCCATCTCCAGGCAATAGCGCTGGTTCACGAAGGTCACGCGCCCGGCCACGTCCTTGCGGAACATGTTTTGCGGCAGGTTGTCCACCAGCGAGTGGTAGAGAAACTCGGACTCGCGCAGCGCGGCCTCGATCTGCTTGCGCGCGGTCAGGTCGTGGAAAACCGTGAGCACCAGCGGATCCTCGCCCGCGACCTCGACGAACGAGATGGACAGCTCGACATCCACCATGCGCCCGTCGCGCAAGGACAGCCGCCGCTCCATGTGCTCGGCGATGCCCCGTGCCTGATACTCCTTGCGGAAGCGCTCCAGCCGCGCCTGCGCATCCTCACCCTGGTCGTAATGGTCGGTGTAGGGCCGGCCCAGCAGCTCCGTCTCCGTGAGGCCGACGAGCCGGCAGAAGGCGGGGTTCACCGCCCGCGTGATGCCGTCCTTGTCAATGAGCCGCATTCCGTCCACGGATTTTTCCCAGATGGAGCGGAAGCGGCCCTCGGAGTTGCGCAGCATCTCCTCCGCGCGCCGGTTTTCCGTCACGTCATGCAGGATGCTCAGGATGAGCGGATCCTGATCCTCGATTTCGACGAACGAGTTCGACAGCTCCAGGATGGCCCGCCGGCCGTTGCGGAAGAGGATGTTCCGGTCGAGGTGCTCCGGGATGTTGCGGCTGCGGTAGCTCTCCTTGTAAAGCTCGTGCAGCCGGCGCACTTCCTCGCAGTCCTGATAGCTGACGGTGTAGCACTGGCCGGCCAGCTCCGCCTCGCTCATGCCCACGATGCGGCAGTAGGCGGGGTTGACCGCGCGGAGGATGCCGTCCTTGTCCGTGAGCCGCATCCCGTCGGCGGACTTCTCCCAGATGGAGCGGAACCGCCGCTCCGCCTCGCGCACGGCGATCTCCGCGCGCTTGCGCTCGGTGATGTTCTCGACCGTGCCCTCGTAATAGCGCAACTGCCCCCCCGCGTCCCGCACGGCCCGCGCATTTTCGGCGATCCAGATGATCTCGCCCCGCGCGTTGAAGACCTGCGACTCGAAGTTCTGGATGATCTCCTTCTCCCGCATCAGCCGCACAAACTCCTCGCGCCGCGCCGGGTCCACGTAGAGCTGCCGCGAGACGTCGCTCAACGCCGTGACCAGCTCCTCCGGCGTGGCGAAGCCGTAGATCTTCGCCAGCATCGGGTTCGCGGACAGGAACTTGCCCTCCGGCGTCGTCTGGAAGATGCCGTCCGTCGCGTTCTCGTAGATGCCGCGGAACATCGCCTCCGTGAACCGCAGCGCGTCCTCCGTCTCCTGGTGCTTCTTGATCTCGCGCTCCAGGTCCGCGACGTGCCGGCGCACCTCGAGCTGCGTGCGCACCTGCCGGCTCAGGCGTTGCAACGCCAGCGCCTGCTGCCCCGTCAGCCCGCGCGTCACGCGGTCCATCACGCACAGCGTCCCCACCGCGTGCCCCTCGGGCGTGATCAGCGGCTGCCCCGCGTAGAAGCGCACCGGCGGCGTGTCTTTCACCGCCGGATTCTCCCGGAACCGCTCGTCCGCCAGCGCGTCGCGCACCACCCAGGCGCCGCTTTGCTGGATGGCGTGGCCGCAGAAGGACAGCTCGCGCGGCACCTCCGTCACCGGCGTGCCGGTGCGCGCCTTGAACCACGCGCGCCCCTCGTCCACGAGGCACACCGCCGCGATGGGCGTGTTGCAGAGCTGCGCGGCGAGCTGGGTGAGGTCATCGAACGCCGGCTCCGGCGGTGTGTCGAGGATGCGATAACGCTGGAGCGCCTCGAGTCGTTTGGCTTCCGCGTCATTCATGGGTGGCGACCGCCCGGCTAAAATCCCGGCCAGCGCGCCCCTTGGCAAGCGCCGACTTGAAACCCGGCCGATTCCGGGCGCATCTCGATGCTGCCCCCGAAACTGGCGGAGCGCGGGTCTGCGACCCGCAGCAGCTTCCGAGCACCCAGCCCGCTGACAGACGCGGACGGCCGCGACTGATGGGAGTTGCTGCGGGTCGCAGACCCGCGCTCCGGGGCAGCAAGATGCGCCGGCCGATTCCTTCGTTTCCATTTGCCTCCGCCCGTGGTTCACTCCCGCCACCAACAGCTCTATGGCCAAAATCAAATTCGGAACCGACGGCTGGCGCGCGGTCATCGCGGAGGACTTCACCTTCGAGAACCTCAGCCGCGTCGCCCAAGCCACGGCTGATTACTGGAACGCCAACTCCGTCGCCGGCGTCACGAACCACGCCGTCGTCGGCTACGACCGGCGTTTTCTCTCCGACCAGTTTGCGCAGCGCACCGCTGAAATTCTCGCGGCGAACGGCTTCATCGTGACCCTCACCGACCGCCCCACGCCCACGCCCGCCGTGTCGTGGACGGTGAAGCGGCAGGGGGGCATCGGCGGCGTGATGCTCACCGCCAGCCACAATCCGGCCATCTTCAATGGCTTCAAGCTCAAGGCTTGGTTCGGTGGCTCCGCTCCACCCGAAGTGTGCAGCGCCGTCGAGGCTGTGCTGGGCAAGTCTCCGGTGCGAGCCATGCCCTTCGCCGACGCGGTGAAGTCCGGCCAGATCGTCGTGCAGGACATCTGCCCGCCCTACTACGCCGCCATCAAGAAGCTCGTGGACTTCAAACTCATCGCGCAATCGAAACTCAAGTTCGCCCACGAGGCCCTCTTCGGTGTCGGCGCGGGCTGCTTTGACCGCTTGCTGGCCGGCACCACCTGCCAGGTCACGACCCTCAACGCCGCGCACGACCCCTTCTTCGGCGGCATCAACCCGGAGCCGATTGCGAAGAACTACGGCCGCAGCATGGCCTATCTCGCCAGGCATCCCCACGACCTCTGCCTCGTCACCGACGGCGACGCCGACCGCGTCGGCGGCATGGACGGGCGCGGCCACCCGCTCTCCACGCACCAGCTCATCTGCCTGCTGCTCCGCCACTACGCCGTCAACAAGCGGGGCAAGGGCCGCGTGGTGAAGGCGCTCACCACCACCTCGATGGTGGACAAGATGTGCGCCGCGCTCGGCCTCGAACTGATCGAGACCGGCGTGGGCTTCAAATACATCGCCAGCGAGATCATCAAGGGCGGCGTGCTCCTCGGCTTCGAGGAAAGCGGCGGCATCGGTTTCCCCGGCCACGTCCCGGAGCGCGACGGCATCCTTGCCGGCCTGATGCTGCTCGAAATGCTCGCCACCGAACGCAAGCCGCTCACCAAGCTCCTCGCCCAGCTCGAAAAGGACTACGGCCCGCACCGTTACGGGCGCATTGACACGCATTTCCCGCTGGAGAAACGCGCCGCCCTCATGGAGTTCTGCAAGACCAACCCGCCCGCCAGGCTGCTCAAGTCCCGGCTCAAGGACGTGAAGAGCTACGATGGCGTGAAGTTCTGCGCCGAGGACGGCTCCTGGCTCATGCTGCGCGGCTCCGGCACCGAACCCATCCTCCGCATCTACGCCGAGGCGAAGTCCGACGCGGATGCGCAGAAGCTGCTGAAGCTGGGGGTCAGCCTGACGAAGAAGGTGTGACCCCGTGAGGCGGACACTCCTGTCCGCCGTTCATGGTCGCCAACTGCAATGCTGCCGCGTGGAGCGACCGTTGCCTATGGACTGCGGCGGCAGAGCGCAGCGGCGACGCCGCTTTGGCATCGTGAATCCGAACGCACGCCCCTGCCCCGAAAGCGCCGTCGCCGCTCCGCTCTGCCGGCGCACTCCAAACTAGCGCTGCACCCGCGCGCTGCCGCCACCCACCAGCGCCTCAACTTCCTTCAACGTCGCCATGCTGGTGTCGCCTGGCGTGGTCATCGCGAGCGCGCCGTGCGCCGCGCCGTAGTCCACGGCCTGCTGCGCGTCGTTGAACTGGAGGAAGCCGTAGATCAGCCCGCTCGCGAAGCTGTCCCCGCCGCCCACGCGGTCGAGAATCCACAGGTCCTTCCGCAGCTCCGCCTCGAAGAACCGCCCGCCCGCCCAGGCAATCGCGCCCCAGTCGTTCACGCTCGCGGACTTCACCGTGCGCAGCGTGGTGGCGATGACCTTGAAGTTTGGAAACTCCTTCGCCGCCTGCGCGATCATCTGCTTGAACGCCTCCGTCTCCAGGTTCGCCAGTTTGTGGTCCACGCCCGGCACCGCGAAGCCGAGGCACGCGGTGAAATCCTCCTCGTTGCCGATCATCACATCAATGAACGGCGCGAGGGCGCGGTTCACCGCCTGCGCCCTGGCCTGCCCGCCGATGGATTTCCACAGCGAGGGCCGGTAGTTCAAATCGTAGCTGACGATGGTCCCGTGACGCTTCGCCGCCTGCACGGCTTCCAGCACCACCGCCGCCGTCGTCTCGGACAGCGCGGCGTAAATGCCGCCGGTGTGCAGCCAGCGCACGCCGAGTTTCCCAAAAATGTGCTCCCAATCCACCTGCCCCGGCCGCATCTGGGACGCCGCCGAGTTCGCGCGGTCCGAGATGCCCACCGCCCCGCGCACACCATAGCCGCGCTCCGTGAAGTTCAGCCCCACGCGCACATTGCGCCCGATGCCATCGAACGGCGCCCACTGGATGAACCGCGTGTCCACGCCGCCTTGCAGGATGAAATCCTCGACCAGCCGGCCCACGTCGTTCTCGGGGAAGGCCGTGACCACCGCCGTGCGCTGGCCGAAGCACCGGCGCAACCCGCGCGCCACGTTGTATTCCCCGCCGCCCTCCCAGACCTTGAACTCGCGCGCCGTCCGCACGCGCCCCTCGCCCGGATCGAGCCGCAGCATGATCTCCCCGAGGGAAACCTGGTCAAAGGCGCATTGGTCGGCGGGACGAAGCGGGAGCTTGGGCATGGCGAAATCGGGTTGCTGGCCGGCGAGAGAGTTGGGGAGAAGGCCGGGCGGAGACAACTGGAATTTGCAAGCAAAGCCGGGAGCACGTCGGCCGTGTGTCAGTTTGAAGGTCATCCGGCGGAGCGCCGAGCATTGCTCGGCCGGAATGTTCCAGTCCGCTCAGGCCGAGCATTGCTCGGCGCTCCGAACTGATACACCGCCAGCGCTTCACAGATGTTGTCAGGCCGCTCCATCCGGCGGGATGCGTTCGACGGAGGCGCAGTCAAGCCAGGCACCGCGCGCTGTCAAAACGCCTTGCCAGCATCCCATTCGCTTCCAATGCTCACGTCAGATGACCACCACCAAACCCAAGGTCGCCATCACCGACCTGACCAGCGGCGCGAAGCAATGGGTGCGCGTCCGCGCCCTCGGCCCCAAAGGCTTCAAAAGCCCGTGGAGCGACCCAGCGGTGAAACGCGTGCCGTGAGAAGTGAGTTCAGCCACATCAGTTCATCCAGCCAAGAATAGAAGCCTGACAAACATGCCGCGCAGATCAAACGAGTTTCAGCGACTGATTGCTGTCATTCAGTCTCATCTGGATCCTGGTGCATCTATCGAAGAATCCGCACTACTCGAAGATCGAGTCACTCTAACGAAAAGGGAAGTCGATGTGTGCGTAACGGGAAGTGTCGCGAAGCAGGCTGTGATCGTTTCTGTGGAGTGCCGAGATCGCGGAAGACCGGCAGATGTCACTTGGGTAGATGAGATGAATTGCAAACACTCACGCCTAGCCACGAGCCTCCTCGTGCTTGTTTCGCACTCTGGATTTACCCCAGAAGCCGTCCGCGTTGCAGACGCACACAATATTCGACATGTGGTATTGACGGATGTTGCCCCAACGTCGCCAGACAGGCTCTTCCCAGAACTCCAATCACTGTGGGGGAAGGCATGGAGACTTGAAATCGACCGGGTGTTGATACGAGTCGAAGCAAGTGAATCACTGCTTTGCGAAACGGTGCGAGTATACCCGGACACAGCCTTGTATTTAGACAATGGAGCAGCGCTCTGTTCTGCTGTGGAGATGGTTCATTCACTCGCGCGGAATCAGCCGTTCCAAGTTGAGCTTGGCTCAATAGTGCTCCCCGAGCACAAGTTCGTAGAGTTCGGCTGGAAGTGTCCGATTATTGAAACCAAGCGAGTCTGCCTTCAGAAGCTCGACCCGCCAATGCTTCGTGCCATTGAGCAACTCCAAGTTATCGCAAAGTGCTCAGTAGAAGTAAGTGAGTTCCCTCTTAGACATGGGCGCTATGAGCAGTTTCGTGTTGCTTGGGGAACGAGCTCATTGCTGGGTAATCAAGTGATGATGGTAGCCACGGCCGACGGCGAGAATAAAGCGAAGTTTTCAGTGAAACCTATCGGAGAAGGGCGCTAGCGCGAGCATTATCACGCCGCGATCTGCTTCCTTGGCGCGAAGTCCGCGCAGCGTTTCGCGCCGGGGAACATCTTGTGCGGGTTGCACCGCTGCGCGGCGCTTGAATCCCAACGGGATTCCGTCCTACAGCCCAGGGTTGCGAGGCACGAGCTACCCTGGGTCGCCGTCGCAACGAGCGCCCAACCGCAACGCGGTTGCGGCCTTGCCTTCCTCACCATCGCCGGGCCTGCCGCAACCCCGTTCGGGGTTGTCGCCCTGGCCGGCACGGTTCCCAAGGTAGCGCGTCACGCGCAACCTTGGGCTGAATGCCGGAATCCCGTTGGGATTCATCTCCGCGCCCTTGCGTCTTTGCGCCCTTGCGTTAAATCAGAGCCTCCTCACGTCGGCGGCTACTCGCTCACGCCGCGATCTGCTTCCTCGGCGCAAAGTCCGCACAGCGCTTCGCGCCGGGGAACATCTTGTGCGGGTTGCAGCGCTGCGCGGGGTCGAAGACGCGGCGGAGCATCTTCATCGCCTCCAAATCGTCAGGCGTGAACTGCCGCGCCATCATGTCGGCCTTCTCCACGCCGATGCCGTGCTCGCCCGTCACGCTGCCGCCCAGCGCCACGCACTTCTCCAAAATCTCCTCGCCCGCCTGCACCGCGCGCGTCACCTGCGCCGGGTCGCGCTCATCGTAGAGGATGAGCGGGTGGATGTTGCCGTCGCCGGCGTGGAAGACGTTGGGGATGCGCAGGCCGTGCTTCTCGCTCGTGGCGCGGATGAAGCGCATGATCTCCGGCAGCTTCGAGCGCGGCACCACGCCGTCCTGCGTGAGGAAGTTCGGGCTGAGGCGGCCAATCGCGCCGAACGCGCGCTTGCGGCACTTCCAAATCTCGGCGCGCTCGGCGTCGTCCTTCGCCACGCGGACTTCGCGCGACTTGTTCTTCCGGCAAATCTCGACGACGCGCGCGGACTGCTCTTCCAGGCCGGCGGCGAGGCCGTCCAGTTCCACAATCAGCACCGCGCCCGCGTCCGTCGGGAAGCCGAAGTGATACGCGGCCTCGACGGCCTGCGTGATCATCTGGTCCATCATCTCGAGCGCGCCCGGCACGATGCCCGCGCCGATGATGTCGCTGACGGTCTGGCTGGCGTCGTCCACGGACTCGAAGATGCCGAGCAGCGTCTTGAAGGCCTGCGGCGCGCGCACGAGCCGCACCAGCACGCGCGTGGCGATGCCGAACATCCCCTCGCTGCCGATAAACGCGCCGCGCAGGTCGTAGCCAGCAACGTCCTCGCCGCCATCGGGCGTGGTGCCGAGCCAGACGACCTCGCCGTCAGGCAGGACAACTTCGCAACCGAGGACGTGGTTCGTGGTGACGCCGTTCTTAAGCGTGTGCGGCCCGCCGGAGTTGGTGCCCACGTTGCCGCCGATGGTGCAGGCCGGCTGCGACGAAGGGTCGGGCGCGTAGAAGAGGCCATGGGGCTTGGCGGCCTGCGTGACGTGGGCATTCACCACGCCCGCCTCGACGAGCGCGCGGCGGTTGCGGACATCGAGGTCGAGGATGCGGTTCATCCGCGTAAGCGCAATCATCACGCCGCCGGTGCTCGCGAGCACCGTGCCACTCAAGCTCGTGCCCGCGCCGCGCGGGATGATGGGCAGCTCATGCCGCGCGCAGAGTTTTACGACAGCGGCGACTTCCCCCGTCGTGCGCGGCAGCACCACGACGCCGGGCAGATGCTTCTCCAGCGTGTAGGCATCGCACTCATACACCAGCAACTCGTGCCCGTGCGAAAGGACGTTCTCCGCACCCACGAGCGTGCGCAGTTCCGCGATGACGGAGTCGGGGACGACGACGGGAGCGGTGTGTTGCACGGCGCAGACTGTAGCGAGACGGAGGGGCAATGCAAAGTAGGACAGTGCTTCCAGCCTGTCCTACTTGGCGGCTCGCCTCCCCCGCCCTGCCCTGTTACGCATTTCTCCCGCATGGAACTGCGTGAACTTGCCGAGCGCGTGCTCTTCGCGACGACGCTGGAGGAGAAGCTCCAGTGTCCCGCCGTCGTCACGGACGCGCAACCTGGCCCCGCGCTCGCCGCGCCGCCGATTCCGGGCCGACCGAAGGAACTGACCTTCAAAGCGCAAGGCTCCAGCAAAGCCGAGTTCCCCGGCCTGCATCGCCTCGACGATGAGCGCGAGCGCGGGCGGCTCCTGCACTTCTTCGCAAACCACGAGCTGCTCGCCACGGAACTGATGGCGCTCGTGCTGCTGCGCTTTCCCGATGCGCCTGCTGCCTTTCGTCGCGGCGTGCTCCAGACGCTGCGCGACGAGCAGGAGCATACGCGCTGGTATCTGGCGCGGATGCGCGCGTGCGGGATCGCGTTCGGCGAACTACCCGTCAGCGGCTACTTCTGGCGTGCAGTGTCGGGCATGAGCAGCCCGATGGACTACGTCGCGGGACTGAGCCTGACCTTCGAGCAGGCGAACTTGGACTTCGCCCGCCACTTCGCGCGCGGCTTCGCGACGGTGGGCGACACGGAGACCGCAAAGCTGCTCGACCAAATCTATCGCGACGAAATCGCGCACGTCGCCTACGGGCTGAAATGGTTTCGTCGCTGGAAGCAACCGGGCAAAAGCGACTGGGATGCCTTTTGCGCGCAGCTCAAGTTCCCGCTCTCGCCGCAGCGGGCAAAGGGCGTGTCGCTCAACGTTGCTGGCCGCCGCGCCGCCGGGCTGAACGCGCAGTTCATCGCGGAGCTGGACGTGTTCGCGCAGTCGAAGGGCCGCACGCCGAGCGTCTTCGTCTTCAATCCCTTCGCCGAGGGCCGCATCGCGCAGGGCAATTCCTTCACGCCAGTAAAGCACCAAGCGCAGCTCGCGCGAGACCTCGCAGCGTTGCCGATGTTCCTGTGCCGGCAGGACGACATCGTGCTCGTGGAGCAGCGGCCGGCGGTGGAGTTCCTCAGCGGGCTGAAGCAGGCGGGCTTCCCGCTGCCGGAGTTCGTGGAGCGTAGTCGCGTCACCGGGCTTGCTGCGCGCAAGCTGGGGCGGCTGCGCCCGTGGGCGTGGGGGCCGGACAGCGTGGAACTGCTCGCGCCACTCTTCGGCAGCCTCACTGGCGAGCAGCGCACGGTGGAAAGCTCCTTCAACAACCACATCGCGCAGCTCTACTCGAAGGCATGGAGCGCGAATTTCCTGAGGCAGTTTCTCAACGCTGCCGGAACGCTCGCCGCGCCCGTGCCGGCGGCTTCCAGCCGCCGCGTTGCGGGTGGGACGCACGAAGCGCTCTCGTCCGAATGGGAGCCACGGACGGCGGCTGGAAGCCACCGGCACAGCAGCGGCGCGCCCCACCTCTGTTCACCGGAGGAGGTCGGCGTCGCCGTGGACACCATCGCCGACGCGCTCGCCGTCATCGCAGGCATCCGCGCGCGCGGGCATCACCGCGTCGTGGTGAAACAGGCCTTCGGCCTCGCCGGGCGCAACGCGCTTCGGCTGTGGGAGCCGGCGCTGCTCGACTCGCAGCGGCGCTGGCTGGAGAACTCACTGCGCGGTGGTCGGCAAGTCGTCGTCGAGCCGTGGCTGGAGCGCGTGGGGGATTTCTCCGCGCAGTTGGAGATGGAGCCTGGCGGCCTGTGGCTGATCGGCTACACCGGCCTGCTCACCGATGCGCGCGGGCAGTTCCTCGCCAACACCGCCGCGCCGAATTTCGCCCGCGCGCTGCCGCCCGCCGTGCTGGACTGCTTTAGAGAGCAGCGCGGGGCGGCGGCCTGGCTGCGCGAACTGTTCTCCGCACTGATCAAGTCGTTGGAAACCGAGTTGAAGGCCACCGGCTACCTCGGTCCCGTCGGCGTGGATGCCTTCGTGTATCGCGATAGCGAAGGCCACGCCAGCCTCAAGCCCGTGGTGGAAATCAATCCGCGTTACACGATGGGCCGGCTGACGCTTGAACTGATGCACCTCCTCGCGCCCGGTGCGAGTGGGACGTTCCGGCTCGTCAATGCCGCCGCGTTGCGTGCGGAGGGCTTTGCCGACTTTCCGAACTACGCGGCGCACCTGCGCGAACGCTTCCCGCTCCAACTCGAAGGCGAACCAGTCCCGCGCTTCCGCAGCGGCGCGGTCTGCTTGAACGACCCCGCCACCGCGCAGGCCGTCCTCGCCACCTTCCTCGTAGGAGACGACGTGAGGAGTCTCTGACTGAAACAACGCGGAACTCGGAACGCGAAACGCGGAACAGAGCTAGCCGGCTTCCCTTCCCGCCCCTGCCCTGCCACACTCCGCCCATGCGCCATGCCCCGATTGACTCGAAATTGTTCGTCGAGAACCGCGAACGGCTGAAGAAGCTGCTGCCGCCCAGGTCGCTCGCCATCGTCAACGCCAACGACGTGCTGCCGACCAACGCCGACGGCTCGCTCGCGCTGCATCCGAACTCCGATCTGTTTTACCTCACCGGCATTGAACAGGAGGAGAGCCTCCTCCTCCTCGCCCCCGATGCTTTTGAGCCGAAGCACCGCGAAATCCTCTTCGTGCGCGAGCCGAGCGAGCACCTGAAAATCTGGGAGGGCCACAAGCACTCGAAGGACGAGGCCACCAAGATTTCCGGCATCAAGCAGGTCAAATGGCTCTCCGAGTTCCCCGTCATCTTCCGCCAGCTCATGTGCGAGCAGGAGCACGTCTGGCTCAACTCCAACGAGCACAAGCGCGCCCACGTCGAGGTCGAGACGCGCGACGCCCGCTTCACGCGCGCGGTGCAGCGGCAGTTCCCGCTGCACACCTACCACCGGCTCGCGCGCCTCATGCACCCGCTTCGCGTCGTGAAGACCGACGCCGAAATCGCGCTGCTCAAGGAGTCCGTCGCCATCACGGAGAAAGGCTTCCGCCGGCTGCTGCGCTTCGTGAAGCCCGGCGTGATGGAATACCATGTCGAGGCCGAACTGATTCACGAGTTCACCCGCCGCCGGGCGCAGTTCGCCTACAACCCCATCATCGCCAGCGGCAAGAACGCCTGCGTGCTGCACTACAACCAGAACGACCAGCCCTGCAAGAAGGGCGACCTGCTCCTGCTCGACGTCGCCGCCTGCTACGCGAATTACAACGCCGACCTCACCCGCACCATCCCGGTGAGCGGAAAGTTCACGCGCCGGCAGAAGGCCATTTACAACGCCGTCCTCCGCGTTATGCGCGCCAGCATCAAGGGTGCGACGGTCGGCAAGCTCTCGCGCGACTGGCTCAAGGAATCGCAGGCGATGATGAACGAGGAGCTGCTCGCGCTCGGCCTGCTGAAGAAGTCGGACATCAAGAAGCAGACCGAGGACGAGCCGGCGTGCCGGAAGTATTTCATGCACGGCCTCGGCCACCCGCTCGGGCTGGACGTGCATGACGTGGGCTTCACCACCGAACCCTTCGCGCCCGGCTGGGTGCTGACCGTCGAGCCGGGCATTTACATTCCGAAGGAAGGCTTCGGCGTCCGCCTGGAAAACGACATCGTCGTCACGCCGGACGGCCCGGTGGACTTGATGGCGAACACGCCCGTCGAGGCGGAGGAAATCGAGGACTTGATGAACCGGTGAACCGGTGAAAGGGTTGCTGACTCAATTTCCCCGTGGCACACTGTCTTCCATGAAAGCCAAGCTGAACATGATTTACTGGAAGTCGGAGAAGTTCTGGCTGGGACGCCTCACGGAGCACCCCGAAATCATGACCCAGGGCCGCACGCTGAAGGAGCTGGAGGAGAACATGCGCGAAGCCTATCAGCTCATGGTGCTGGAGGACGTGCCGGAGGGCTACGCCATCAAGGAAATCGCCGTATGAAGCGCCGTGACCTCCTGCGCGAGCTGGAGCGAAACGGCTGCCGGCTGCTGCGCAACGGTTCGCGGCACGACATCTACTGGAATCCGGTCACCGGCAACCGACAGCCGGTTCCCCGGCACAATGAGGTGGACGAACACTTGGCCCGCCATATCAAACGACACCTGCTCGGCGGAAACTGACCGCATCACCCGGCCTCAGTTCCATTCTTCACCGGTAAATGTCCACGAGGAAGACCACCGCCTCGCCCTTGCCGGCATTCACGAGGGCGTGCGGCACATCAGCGCGGTAGCTGGCGGAGTCGCCGGGGGAGAGGCTCTCGGCGTCATCGGCGGATTCGAGGCGGACCTGGCCCTTCGCCACGGTGATGAACTCGCGCGTGCCCTCGAAGTGCGGCGCGCTGCGCAGCGCCCCGCCGGCCTGCAACTGCACTTCGTAGAACTCCACGTCCTTCTCCAGGTTCAGCGGCGAGAGCGTCCGCACGCGGCAGAGCTTGTCGGACTTGTAATGGTAGGCGTGGTCGTCGCCGCGGATGACGGCGATGGCCGAGGCTGCGCCGGGCATCTCCAGCAGGTCGCCGAGGCTCATGCCGAACGCCTGCGCGATGCGCAGCGTCACGGCCAGCGTGGGATTGGCCTCCTCGCGCTCGATCTGGCTCAGCATGGACCGGCTCACGCCGCTGGCGCTGGCGAGGGCCTCGAGCGACCAGCCGCGCGCGGTGCGCAGGTGCTTCACGCGCGCGCCGAGGTGACGGTTGATGGCCTCGACGGGAGCGGGGGCGGCGGCTTTCCTAGTTTTGGCGGGGCTGGGCATGGTGTTCGATATACTGGAATTTCCTCTTGCATACCGGAACCTGGTGTCTAGCATACCGGAAATTGCCTCCGGCATACTGGACACCTCGGTCGCCGGCGGCAAGCTGAATTGCCCATGAAAGCCCTCGTCAAGCGCCACGCCGCCCCCGGCCTCTGGCTGGAAGATGTCCCCGTCCCCGTGCCCGGCCTCAACGACGTGCTCATCCGCGTCCAGCAGACCGGCATCTGCGGCACCGACCTGCACATCCACAAGTGGGACGCCTGGGCGCAGAAGACCGTCCCGGTGCCGATGGTCGTGGGCCATGAGTTCGTCGGCGAGGTGGTCGAGGTCGGCGCGAACGTCTCGGACTTCCACCCCGGCGAGGTCGTCAGCGCGGAGGGGCACGTCGTCTGCGGACGCTGCCGGAACTGCCTCGCGGGCCGCCGGCACTTGTGCAAGGACACATCGGGCATCGGCGTGAACCGCCCCGGCGCGTTCGCCGAGTTCATTTCCGTGCCGATGACGAACGTGTGGCATCACAAGCCGGACATTGACCGCGAGGTGGCGGCGATTTTCGACCCCTTCGGCAACGCGGTTCACACCGCCCTGTCGTTCGACCTGCTCGGCGAGGACGTGCTGGTCACGGGTGCGGGGCCTATTGGCATCATGGGCGCGGCGGTCGCGAAGCACGCGGGCGCGCGTTTCGTGGTCATCACCGACGTGAACGACTACCGGCTCGACCTCGCGCGACGCATGGGCGCGGACGTGGCGGTGAACGTGGCGCGCGAAAACCTGCGCGACGTGCAGCAGCGGCTCGGTATGAAGGAAGGTTTCGACGTGGGGCTGGAAATGTCCGGCAACCCGGCGGCCTTCCGCGACCTGATTGACCAGATGTGCCACGGCGGAAAGATCGCGATGCTGGGCATCCCGTCCGAGCCAATGGCGATTGACTGGAACAAGGTGATTTTCAACATGCTGACCATCAAAGGCATCTACGGCCGCGAGATGTATGAAACCTGGTATAAGATGACCGTGATGCTGGAAAGCGGCCTCGACATCAAGCCCGTCATCACGCACCGCTTCCATTACACCGAGTTCGAGCGCGGCTTCGACGCGATGAAGTCCGGCAACGCCAGCAAGGTGATTCTCGACTGGACAACGAGTTGAACCACGGATGGACACAGATTCGGAGGCGGGCAGGCCAGTGCCCGGCGCATCGCGCTTCATCCGTGTCTATCTGTGTCCATCCGTGGTTGAATTCTCCCCCATGACCGCTCCGTTTCAGCAACACCTCACTTCGCAGCTCTCCGCCATCCGTGCCGCCGGCACCTACAAGCGCGAGCGCGTCATCCTCACGCCGCAGGGCACGACCATCCGGGTCGCCGACGGCGCGCCGGTCCTGAACCTCTGCGCGAACAACTACCTCGGCCTCGCGCAGCATCCCGAGGTGCGCGCCGCCGCGCACGCCGCGTTGGACCAATGGGGATACGGCTGCGCGAGCGTGCGCTTCATCTGCGGCACGCAGGGCGTTCACCGGCAGTTGGAGCAGCGGCTCACCGGGTTCCTTGGCACCGAGGACACGATTCTCTACGGCTCGTGCTTCGATGCGAACGGCGGCCTCTTCGAGACGTTGCTCGGCCCGGAGGATGCCGTCATCAGCGATGAGTTGAACCACGCCAGCATCATTGACGGCATCCGTCTCTGCAAAGCCCAGCGCCTCCGCTACCGCAACAACGACATGGCCGACCTGGAGGCGAAGCTGCGCGAAGCCGCCGCGAACAACGCCCGCTTCAAGCTCATCGCCACCGACGGCGTGTTCTCGATGGACGGCTACCTCGCCAACCTCGCGGCCGTCTGCGACCTCGCCGACCAGCACGGCGCGCTCGTGATGGTGGATGACTCGCACGCGGTCGGGTTCATGGGCCGCACGGGTCGCGGCACGCACGAGCACTGTGGCGTGCTGGGCCGCGTGGACATTCTCACCGGCACGCTCGGCAAGGCCCTCGGCGGCGCGAGCGGCGGCTACACCAGCGGGCGGAAGGATATCATCGAGCTGCTCCGCCAGCGCTCGCGCCCGTATCTCTTCAGCAACACCCTCGCGCCCGCCATCGCCGGCGCGTCGCTCAAGGTGCTCGACCTGCTCACCGCCTCCACCGAGTTGCGCGACCGGCTGGAGGCGAACACGAAATTCTTCCGCGCCGAGATGGGCAAGCTCGGCTTCAACCTCCTGCCCGGCACGCACCCGATTTGCCCCGTGATGCTCGGCGACGCCGCGCTCGCCACTCGCTTTGCCGACGCGATGCTCGCGCACGGCGTCTATGTCATCGGCTTCAGCTACCCCGTCGTGCCGCAGGGCAAGGCCCGCATCCGCACGCAGATTTCGGCGGCGCACACGCGCGCAGACTTGGAACTGGCGGTGAACGCGTTCGCCGCCGTGAAGCGCGAGCTGGGCGTGTAGCCTCAACCCCTCGCCGCGCCGTGATTTTCCTGCGACCGCCGCCGCGCTCATGGCACAATCGGCCGATGACTCCGCACGACTGCCCAACCGCTGCCTGCCGCCAGCCTTGGAGAATTCCGCCCGGCATGGCCGCGCTGGCCTGCGGGTGGTTGCCGGTTATTTTGCTGCTCCTCGCGAGCTTCACCGCATCCGCGCAGGATCGGCTCAAGACCATGCCGGGATACGAGCAGTTCACGAAGACCAGCCGCGCGGCGACGAATGTGTTCACGTCCGGTGCGGTCGCGGTGACGTGGAAGGACGGTGGGAAGGCGCTGGAATACGCGCACGCCGGCAAGCGCTATCGGCACGATTTGGTCAGCGGTGAACGGACGGAGTTGCCGCCACCGCCCGCGGCGCCTGCCGCCAAGGGGGGCGAATCGAAAGCGCCGAAGCGGGCGACGGCCGAGAACCCCCTGCGCGGGCGGCAGTTCACGTCCGCTGTTTCGCCGGATGGAAAGCAGAAGGCCTTTCATCGCGACCGGAATCTTTGGCTCGGCGACACGAATGGCGCGAACGCCTTCGCCGTCACGACGGACGGCAGCGCGCAGACCCGCGTCAAGTCCGGCACGGCGAGCTGGGTTTATGGCGAGGAGCTGTTTCAGAAGACCGCGATGTGGTGGTCGGGCGACAGCCGGAAGCTGGCCTTCTACCGCTTCGATGAAAGCCAGGTGCCGGACTTCCACCTGCAGCTCGGCCAGACGAAAATCCTGAGCACGGCGGACGTGGAGCCTTACGTGAAGGCCGGCGGCACGAACCCCGTGGTGGACCTGCTCATCTACGACCTCGCGACGAAACGCACGGTGCGCGCGGACGTGCGCGATGGCCGGCCCTTCGACAACTCCGTCATCGGCCACTACGTCTATGGCGTCTCGTGGACGAGCGACAGCAAGGAACTGCTCTTCCACCGCACCAATCGCCGGCAGAACATTTTGGAGTTCTGCGCCGCGAATCCGCAGACCGGGAAATGCCGCGTCATCGTGCGCGAGGAATGGCCCGCGAGTTGGACGGAGAACTTGCCGACGATTCGCTGGCTCAGGGACGGCAAGCGCTTCATCTGGGCCTCCGACCGCACGGGCTGGCGGAACTACTACCTCTACGACCTCGGCGGAAAGCTGCTGACCACGCTCACGCGCCACGAGTTTGAAGTCGCCGGCATCGTGCGCGTGGACGAGGACGCCGGGCGGCTGCACTACCTCGCGCGCAGCGGCGACAACCCGATGAAGGTGCAGCTCCATCGAGTCCGCCTCGACGGCACCGATGACACGCGCCTGACCGACCCCGCGTTTCATCACACGGTGGACTTCGCGCCGGATGGCCGGCACTTCGTGGACATCGAGCAGACGCACGACCAGCCGCCCACGAGCTGGCTGCGCTCGGCGGACGGAACCATTTTCGGACGCCTGGCCGCGAGCGACTTGACCCGCGCGAGGCAGCTCGGGCTAAAGCCTGTCGAGCTGCTCCGCTTCAAGGCGGCGGACGGCGTGACCGAACTGTTCGGCCTGCTGCACTTCCCGTCGAACTTCCGCGCCAACCGCAAATACCCGCTGCTCGTGAGCGTGTATGCCGGGCCGGAGACAGTCGGCGCGCGGGAGACGTTCGCGCTGCCGCACCCGCTCACGGAGTTTGGCTTTCTGGTAGCCACGTTCGACTCGCGCAGCGCCAGCGGGCGCGGGAAGCGGTTCCTTGACGCCATCTACCAAAAGCTCGGCATCGTGGAGGTGGACGACCAGGCCGCCGGCGTGAAATCGCTCTGGGCGCGGCCCTACGTGAACCGCAGCCGCGTCGGCATCTTCGGCACGTCCTACGGCGGCACCGTTTCCGCCACCGCGTTGCTGCGGCACCCGGACGTGTTCCACGCCGCGTGCAGCTCGTCGGCCGTCACCGACTACCGCAACTACGACAGCATCTACGCCGAGCGCTATACGTGGATTCCGCAGGAGGCGAAGGCCGCCTACGACGCGGCGGCCATCATGACTTACGCCCCAAACCTGAAGGGCCGGCTGATGCTCTTTTACGGCACGGCGGACGACAACGTGCATCCGAACAACACCATGCAGCTCATCGCCGCCCTCCAGCGCGCGGGTAAGAGCTTCGAGGTCCAAGTCGGCCCCGACCTTGGCCACGTCACCATCAACCGCGACCGCATGATGGAGTTCTTCATCGAAAACCTTGTGCTCCGATGAACAGCAAGCTAGCCAATTCGCAGTCTGACCACTGAAAACTGAACACTGATTACTGCCCATGAAACCCCACTGGACCGGCGTCTTCCCCGCCTGCACGACCCAACTCAATCGCGACCAATCCCTCGACCTACCCGCCACGGCGCGGCACTTCGAGGCGCTCATCCAGAGCGGCGTCAACGGCCTCATCGTCTGCGGCTCGCTGGGCGAAAACCAAACGCTCGACCCCGACGAGAAGCGCGCCGTCGTGCTTTGTGCCGTGGAGACTGCGAACGGTCGCGTGCCGGTTCTGAGCGGCGTGGCCGAGTCGTCCACGCGCGCGGCCATCCGGTATGTGCGTGACGTTGAGAAGCTGGGCGCGGCGGGCGTCATGCTCATGCCCGCGATGAGTTACAAGGGCGACCCGCGCGAAAGCATGACCTACCTCCGCACCGTGGCGAAGGACGGCGGTTTGCCCATCATGATTTACAACAACCCCATCAGCTACGCGAACGACATCACGCCCGCGCTCTTCGCCGAGCTGGCCGATGAACCGCGCTTTGTTGCCATCAAGGAAAGCTCCGGCGACCCGCGCCGCATCACCGAGTTGCATAACGTCATCGGCGGACGCTACGCCGTCTTCACCGGCGTGGACGACCTCGTGCTGGAGGCGAGCATCCTGGGCATTGATGGCTGGGTGGCCGGCACCGGCATCGCGTTCCCCGCCGAGAACCAGCGCCTCTGGCAACTCACGCGCGCCGGCAAGTGGGACGAGGCGCGCGCGCTTTACCGCTGGTTCCAGCCGCTCCTCAAACTCGATACGCACGTCCACTTCGTGCAATACATCAAGCTCTGCGAGCAGGAGACCGGCCTCGGCTCCGAATGGGTCCGCGCGCCTCGCCTGCCCATCGCGGGTGAGGAGAGGAAGGCCGTGCTGAAAATCATCCGCGCTGCGATTGCCAAGCGGCCGAAGATCCCTAGCAGAAAATGAAGCGCATCCAAGTCATTGACTCGCACACTGGCGGCGAGCCGACGCGCGTCGTCATCAGCGGCGGGCCGGACCTCGGCAGCGGCAGCGTCGCCGACCGGCTCAAGGTCTTCCGCGAGCAGCACGACCGCTTCCGCTCCGCCGTCGTGAACGAGCCGCGCGGCTCCGATGTGCTCGTCGGTGCCTTGCTGTGCCCACCAGCGGGCAAGTCCTGCGTCACCGGAGTAATCTTCTTCAACAATGTCGGTGTCCTCGCCATGTGCGGCCACGGCACCATCGGCATGGTCGTCACGCTCGCGCATCTGGGCCGCATCAAGCCCGGCGAACACCGCGTCGAGACCTGCGTGGGCGTCGTGACTGCCACGCTGCACGCGGACGGCTCCGTCTCCGTGGCGAATGTGCCGAGTTGGCGAAAGGCAAGAGACATCCAACTAGATGTCCAAGTAAGCCCTGGATTCCATCCGCCGACGCTGAGGGTTGTCGGGGATGTTGCTTGGGGCGGGAACTGGTTCTTCCTTGTGACCAAGCTGCCGCTCGGTTTCGTTACCGACTTGGAGTTGAGCAACATCGAGACACTTACGCGTCTCGCGTGGCGCATTCGTCAAGCTGCCAACGAGCAAGGCTTCCCGGAGGTGGACCACATCGAATTGTTCGGCCCGCCGCAGTCTGGTGGCCACTCGCGGAACTTCGTTCTCTGCCCCGGCAAAGCCTACGACCGTTCCCCCTGCGGCACCGGCACCAGCGCCAAGCTCGCCTGCCTCGCCGCCGACGGAAAGCTCGCCGAGGGCGCGGACTGGATTCAGGAAAGCATCCTCGGCACGAAGTTCACCGGCCGCTTCCGCTGGCTCGACCGCGCGAAGGGAGAAATCGCCCCCGTCATCACCGGCACTGCCTCCGTCAACGCCGAGTCCACGCTGCTGCTGGATGAGCGCGACCCCTTCTGCTGGGGGATTCGATGAGGAACCCAAAGATTTGCGGCGGACAAAGATGATGAAGACCGAGAGTGACCCATTCAGCTATGCCATCATCGGCAAAGCCATGGAGACGCACCGGGAACTTGGCCCCGGCTTGGATGAGCACTTTTACCATGACCTGCTCTCGCTTCGTCTAGCGGAGGCAGGAATCACACACGGCAGCCGGGTGCGCGAGTCGCTGGTCCACCGCGGCCAAGTCGCGGACATTTTCGAGGCCGACTTGTTGTTCCCGCCCAAGCTGGTCGCCGAGTTGAAGTGCTTGCGCGGCGGATTTGACGCGGAGCACTACGTGCAACTGCTGTGCTACCTGAAGTTTTGGAAGGCACCCAGCGGACTACTCTTCGATTTTGGCAAGGAGAGCCTGGCGTATCGGCGGGTGAACTACACGCCCGCCAACTTTCCGCCCGTCCATGTGGACGATGTCTTGCAAGCGGCCCCGAATCTTGGCCCGGACTACGCGCTGGCAGTCGGCCTGTGCCAGGCCATTGTTCGCATTGCGTCCGAGTATGGCGGCGGCTATCGCGACACGACATATCGCGGCCTGCTCGCTGCCGACTTGAAGGCCGAGCAAATCGAATGTGCGATTGCTCAGATGGTCGGTGTCCACGCCGCCAACCGATACTTTGGCGACACTCGGTGTGACTGCCTGAATGTCGCTGGTCGCATCGGCGTTCTGGTGCTTGCCTTGCGCGACAAAATCAACGCCACCGACATCGCCATTCTCCGCACACAAGCACGTCTGCTCGCCCTGCCGCACGGATTGGTCCTGAACTTCGCCAAAGACCGCCTTGAGCACACTTGGATCCGTTCCCGCCCAGTATGAATCTCAAATCCCCATCTTTGTCCGCCTCAAATCTTTGGGTTCGTTTCTTTTGGATCCCCTCCCCATGACCAAATCCATCGTCATCATCGGGTCCGGTGTCATCGGGCTTTGCACGGCATATTACTGTGCGCGGCGCGGGCACCGCGTCACGGTGCTGGACCGCGAGGGGCCGGCGCACGAGGGCTGTTCGTTCGGCAACGCAGGCATGATTGTGCCGAGCCACTTCGTGCCGCTGGCCGCGCCGGGCATGGTCGCGCTCGGGCTCAAGTGGATGTGGAACCCCGAGTCGCCGTTCTACATCAAGCCCCGCCTCAACACCGACCTGTTGGACTGGGGCTTCAAGTTCTGGCAGGCGTCCACGGCCGCGCGCGTCGAGCGGGCCGCGCCGCTGCTGCGCGACCTGAGCTTCGCCAGCCGCGCGTGTTTCGAGGAACTTGCTGCGCTGCCGGGCGGTGATTTCGGTCTCACCACGCGCGGCCTGCTGATGCTCTGCAAATCGCAGCACACGCTGGACGAGGAAGCCAAGTTCGCCGAACGGGCCAGCCAGCTCGGCGTCCCCGCGCAGGTGCTCGACGCGAAGCAGGCCGCCGCGCTCGACCCGGACATCACGATGGACATCGCCGGGGCCGTGCTGTTCCCGAAGGACGCGCATCTCACGCCTGGCCGTTTCATGGCTGCGCTGCGGACGCAGTGCGAGGCTATGGGCGTGGGCTTCAAATGGAGCGCGGAAGTCACCGGTTTCACGCAACGCGGCGGGTGCATCTCGGCCGTCGCCACAGCCCGCGGGAATCTCGCGGCGGATGAAGTTGCGCTGTGCGGCGGCTCATGGTCGTCCGTCATCGCGCGCGAGCTGGGCCTGCGCATCCCGATGCAGGCCGGCAAGGGCTACAGCCTCACGTTGCCGAAGCCGCCGCAGCTTCCGCAGCTCTGCTCCATTTGCACCGAGGCGCGGCTCGCGGTAACGCCAATGGGCACTTCGCTCCGCTTCGGCGGCACGATGGAAATCGCGGGCCTCAACGAAGACATCAACCCCGTGCGCGTGCGCGGCATCATCAAATCGGCGCTGAAGTATTTTCCGGCGTTTGCGGAGTCGGACTTCGCCGACATCCAGCCGTGGCGCGGGCTGCGGCCCTGCACGCCGGATGGCCTGCCGTATGTCGGGCGCACCGCGAAGTTCGCAAACCTCTCCGTCGCCACCGGCCACGCGATGATGGGCCTGAGCCTCGGCCCCATCACCGGCCAGCTCATCGCACAAATTCTTTCCGGCGAACCACCCGAGTTCGACCTGTCTCTCCTTTCACCCGACCGTTACGCTTGAGCCATGAAGTTGCCAGTGCCCCGCAGCCCAGAAACCGTGCCGGCGACTTGCAGTCGCCGCCTGCCACCAGTGGCCAACGAGCGAAGCGGCGACTGCAAGTCGCCGGCACCTAGGCCGGTCATCTCCCACCGCTGCACGCCTTCCTTGGCGGTCGCCTGGTTCTCCGCTTGGCTCCTGTGCCTTGGACTTGCCATCGCTTCCGCCCAAGACTCCGTCGTGCCCGCCCGCGCCGCGCGCTCCATCCATCTCGGCTTCCCAGCGTCCGATGCGGCGGTGTTCTACAACGAGGCCATCGTGGACGAGTCGGTCAACGGAAGCTACTTCATGGCGTGCGGCTGGAACACCGGCTACTTCGGCATCCAGCAAATCCGCAACTCGAACGACAAGGTCGTCATCTTCTCCGTGTGGGATCCGACGAAGGGCGACGACGCCAAGGCCGTGCCGCTGGAGCAGCGCGTTGAGGTGCTCTTCGAGGGCGAGGGTGTGAAGGTGAGCCGCTTCGGCGGCGAGGGAACCGGCGGCAAGAGCATATTCCCGCACGTCTGGAAGCCCGGCGAAACGAACCGCTTTCTCGTCGAGGCCAAGGTCGAAGGGGACAAGACGGCTTACACCGGCTGGTTTTTCCTGAACGGGAAGCGCGAGTGGAAGCGGCTCGTGACCTTCCGCACCAAGACCGGCGGCAAGCCGATGCGCGGCCTCTACTCGTTCGTCGAGGACTTCCGTCGTGACACCAAGAGCGCGACCGAGGTGCGCAGCGCGCGCTTCGGCCAAGGCTGGGTGCGGACGGTCTCCGGCGACTGGCAGCCGCTCGCGAAGGCGCGTTTCACCGCGTCGAACGCGAAGACCGAGGCGAAGGAAACCATCAACGCCGGCGTGCGCGACGGCTGGTTCTTCCTCACGACTGGCGGCGAGACGAAACAGGTGCAGCCGCTGAACCAGTTCATCGAAGGCGTCGCGGCCAGCACGCGGCCGATGGACTTGCCCACGACGAAGTAACACGCCGCCGCGATGCAACCCCTCCTCGAACACTTCGGCATCGCCGTCGCCGCGCTTACGGGCGTGCTCGCTGCGCGCGGGCGACGCGTGGACTTGTTCGGCGTGGTGGTGCTCGCGATGGTCACGGCGCTCGGCGGCGGGACGCTCCGTGATTTGCTCGCGGGCGATACGCCCGTGCTCTGGGTGCGGCGACCGGAGTATCTGCTGAACGCGGTGGGCGTAGCAGTCGTGGGGTTTTTCTTCGCGCGCCACCGACACCCGCCGCTCGCTGCGTTGCAGGTGGCGGATGCCTTCGCGCTCGCGTTGTTCAGCATCATCGGCGCGAAGAAGGCGCTCGGGCTGGACTTCAGTCCGCCCGTCGCCATCGCGATGGGCGTCATCACCGGCGTGGCGGGCGGCATCCTGCGTGATGTGCTCGTTGGCGAAATCCCGCTCGTCTTCCGTCCGGAGATTCATCTCTACGCGACCGCCGCGCTGGCCGGTGTGGCATTGCACGTCGCGCTGCGCCCGCACATGGCCGACGAGACGGCGCTGACAGTTTTCAGCACATGCGCGATTCTCGCGCTCCGCCTGTCGGCGATTCGCTGGCAGTTGTCCCTGCCGCTGTTCGAGGCGGAGAAGGAAGAGGCGAAGAAACCGAATTGATTGCCCGCGAAACACGCGAATGGACGCGAAACGAAACCGTCGAGAGAAACCACGATGAAACCGAACCCGCGAACGAACAGCCCGTCCCATTGCCCTGCACCACAATTTAGCCGGACAACCACGCCGCGCGCTTTGGAGTGCGGTGACTCGTCACCGCTTTCCGCAGGCGACTTGTCGCCGTCGAGGTTAGGACGCGCTTCATCACCGCCCAGCGCTCCCAGCTTGCGCCAGCCCGGAAGCATTCGGCTTCAATCAGCCTCACCGAACTTCGACGGCGACAAGTCGCCTGCGGAAAGCGGCGAGAACTCGCCGCACTCCATAATGTCTGCGAACTTTCGCGCCATTATCCGGTTCCTGTCGCTTGCTTGGCTGTGCTTCGCTTTCGCCACGCCAATCACCGCCGCCGCGCCCGCCCTGCAGACCCGCCACGTCCTGCTAGTCATGGCCGATGGCGTGCGCTGGCAGGAGGTGTTCACCGGCGCGGAGGAGCAACTCATCAGCAAGGAGTTTGGCGGCGTCACCAAGACCAACGACATCCGCAAAGAGTTCTGGCACGCCACGCCCGAGGCGCGGCGCGAGGCGCTCATGCCGTTCTTCTGGGGCACGCTCGCCAAGCAGGGCCAACTCTACGGCAACCAGCACAAGGGCAGCACGGCGCACGTCACGAACGGCAGGAACTTCTCCTACCCCGGCTACAGCGAGATTCTCTGCGGCTTCTCCGACCCGCGCATTGACAGCAACGCGAAGAAGCCGAACGCGAACGTCACCATGCCCGAGTGGCTCAACGGCAAGCCCGCCTTCGCCGGACGCGTCGCGGCCTTCGGCAACTGGGACGTGATTCCCTACATCCTCAACCGCGAGCGCAGCCGGTTGCCCGTGTGGACCGGCTTCGAAAAGACCGACCCGAAACTCAACCCGCACCTCGCGCTGCTGGAGAAGCTCGTCGCCGACCACACGCCGACCTGGGGCACGATGATGACTTACGACACGTTCATTCACGCCGCCGCGCTCGACCATCTCAAGACCAGGAAGCCGCGCCTCATGTATGTCTGCTACGGCGAGCCGGACGAGTGGGCGCATGAGGGCCGCTACGATTACTACCTGCACAGCATCCAACACTTCGACCGCTTCGTGTCCGAGCTGTGGGCCGCCGCGCAGGCCGACCCGGAAATGCGCGGGCGCACCTCGCTCCTGCTCGTGACCGACCACGGGCGCGGCACGAGCAACGCGTCGTGGAAGAGCCACGGCGCGAACATCGCGGACTCGCGCTTCATCTGGATGGGCGCGCTCGGCCCGGACACGCCCGCGCTGGGCGAGCGGACGAACGTGCCGACGGTGACGCAGAACCAGATCGCGCCCACCGCCGCCGCGCTGCTGGGACTGGATTACAAGTCCGAGCAACCGCAGGCCGGCCCGGTGCTGGCGGATGCGCTGCCGAAGGCGAAGTAACCCGGTAGCAGCCGACGTAAGGAGGCTCCATCTAAAATGCGGAATTTGGAAAACGGAATGCGGAATGAAAACGGAGCGCGGACGCCCACGTCCGCAGCCCGTGCCGGCGGCTTCCAGCCGCCGCCCGAACCGTCCGAACGCGAAGAGGCGGCGGCTGGAAGCCGCCGGCACAGCCACGCCGAGTTGTCAGATGGAGCCTCCTCACGTCGGCTGCTACCGGAGGAGTGGCTCCTCCTCAACTCCGGCCCCTGCCCTCCCGCCTTCAACATGGCGCTGGATGAAGCCTTGCTCGAAGCCGTCGCCAGCCTTGGTCAGCCCGTGCTCCGCTTCTACTCGTGGACGGAACCCGCCGCCACCTTCGGCTACTTCCAGCACTACGCGGAGATTGCGCGCGCCACACACCTGCGCCCGCTCATCCGCCGTCCGACCGGTGGTGGCCTCGTGCCGCATGACGCGGACTGGACCTACAGCGTCGTCATCCCGCCCGGCCGCCCGTGGCACGCGCTCTCCGCCGTGGACAGCTACCGCCGGATGCACGCGTGGGTGCGCGACGCGTTGGCGCGGCGCGGCGTCGCCACCGAGCTGGCCGACTGCTGCCGCAAGTCCGCGCCGGGGCAATGCTTCGTGGGCTGGGAGAAGTTCGACGTGCTCTGGCAGGGCCGCAAAATCGCCGGCGCGGCGCAGCGGCGGAACAAGCTGGGCCTGCTCATCCAAGGCTCGGTGCAGCCGCCGCCGGTGGGTTTGCAGCGCAAGTGTTGGGAGGCAGCGATGGTTTCGGTTGAGGCCGGAATCGCCAGTCTCGCCGAGTTGAACGTGACACCCGGGTTGCATGACCGGGTGACGGGGCTGGCAAAGGAGCGTTACTCAAGCGCCGCTTACAACGAGCGGCGTTGACGCGCACGTCCCGCCAATGGAGCGCGGCCTTCAGGCCGCAGAAACGTCCCTCCGCCGACTGCGCCTCAGTCCATCCCGACGCCCTCCTCCCTTCCACGCTGCTGCGGCATGAATGCCGCGCTCCTCGCACATTCCGGGTTGCTGGCTGCGAGCTTGTCAAATCCCCCGCCTTCGGCATCCTACGGCAACTTGCTTTCAGCCATGAAACGCTTCCTTCCCCTCCTCGCCTTGGCCGTCGTCGCCTCCCACAGCCTGCCCGCCGCCGAGCAGCTCGTGGACACCACCATTCGCCCCGGCACCAACGCCGTCCAAACCCTCTGGAACGCCACGCCGGGCCGCACCTACCGCCTGCAAGCCACCACCAACCTCACCGCCCCGTGGCTCAATGCCCTGCCCGGCCCCGGCACCCTCACCGCCAGCACCAACTTCCTCTCGCAATTCCTCCCTACTGACGCCTTCGCCCGCTTCTTCCGCGTCGTCGCCGTGGACACCGACGGCCCCGAAGTCACCCGCACCGAACCGGCGGCGGGCGGCATTGCCGTCAGCCGCTCGGCCACGCTGCGGGCTTGGCTGCGGGACGATACCGGCATCGCCACCAACTCCCTCACGCTCACCCTTGCCAACGCCACCAGCACGAACGCCCCGGTCACGCTCACCGACGCCCGGCTCTCCTTCACCAACGGCCTGCTCACCTACACGCCGACGAACACCGAAACCCTCGGCGCGGCCGGCGACACCGTGACCGCGCGCCTCACGGTCGCGGACCCGCTCGGCAACCAGACCACGAACTTCTCCTGGTCCTTCCAGCTCGAACTCCCCGCCGTGGCCAGCACGAACCTCGTCTTCATCGGCGGGGCGGGCACGGCGCAGGTCGCGCGGCAGGTGCAAGGCCCCCGGCTCCAGAGCGGCCCCGACCTCACCCTCGTCTCCTCGAACGCCGCCACCTTCGTCTTCTCCTACACGGGCGCATCCTCCGGCGTGACCAACGGCATGATTCTGGTCAACTCCAGCCTGCAATCCGGCTACACCGTCGTCGTCACCAACTTCACGGAATACGCCGTCAGCAACACCGTCGTGGTCCTCACCCGCCCGGCCAAGCTCGCCGAACTCCTCCAGGACGGCAGCCTTGTCTCGGCCACCTTCACGGAAGTCACCACCAACGCCATCGCCCCACAAGACACAATCAGCCGCGGCCTGCCGCTCAATTACCACCACGACCTCGCGCAAACCGTCTATCAAGACGCGAATCTCACGGTGGAACTGCTCCCCGGCAGCGCCTTCGACTGGAACGGACGCCTCGACCTCGGCGTGAATATCCGCGACGCCCGACTGCGCGAGTTTGAAACCGCTCTCGTCGGCACGGTGACGGCGAATCTCCAGGCCCGCGTCAGCGTGACTGGCGCCGTGAACACCAGCGGCAGCCAGCGCCTCGCCGCTCCTATTCGCCAACGCTTCCGGACGCTCATCGGCTTCGTGCCGTTTTGGGTGGACCTCGTGTATGAAATCTACGCTGGCTACAGTGCCAGCGCCACCGTCACGGACACCTACACCACTGGCATCAGTGGCACGAAGGAGATTCAGATGGGCCGGCGATGGAGCGACGCCGCGGGATGGAGCACCCCTTTCGAGAGTCCCGCCGCCAGCTACAGCTACACGCTTCCCCGGTTTCAGGCGGAGGCGACCGGCAATGTCAAAGTCTGGCTTCAACCCAAGGTCACGCTCTATCTCTACGCCGCCTCCGTCGTCTCCGCTGACCTTCAGCCCTATCTCGAGCTGGCCGGGAACGCGCAGGTGAACGCCGGGGAGGCGAGCTTCGACCTCTCGCTCTACGGCGGGCTGACGAGCACAGTGGGCCTGAACCTGCGAGAGTGGGACGACGCGTGGGGCGCGCAGCCCAGCCACACCTTCGACCTCATCCCGCAGACGCTGCTCTGGCACACCAATGGTTCCACGCTGGCCCCGAGCATCACGCTGCCGCCGCAGTCCGTCTCCGTGCCGAGCAACAGCCCGGTGACGTTCTACGTGGAGGCGAAGGGGGCCGCGCCGCTGGAGTATCGCTGGCTGCGGAATGGCTTTTATCTCACCGACGACATCCTGCGCTCCGGCTCACGGACGACGACTCTGCGCATCCACCACGCGAAGGGCTACGATGCGGGGAGCTACACCGTGGAGGTGAAAAATGCGAAGGGCACGAAGGTGAGCGTGCCGGCCCTGCTGACCATTCAAGCCCCGGTGCCCACGGGCATGGCGCTGATTCCCGCCGGGGTGTTCGCGATGGGCGACGCAGCGGACAATAACCTGTATGGCAACGCGCCCGTGCATACGGTGTTCGTGTCCGCCTTTTACATGGACAAGTATCCGGTGACGAAGGCGCTGTGGGATGAGGTGTATGCGTGGGCCGTTGCGAACGGCTACAGCTTTGAGTATGGGGCGCAAGGCAAGGCGGCGAATCATCCGGTGCATACCGTGAGTTGGTATGACGCGGTGAAGTGGTGCAACGCGCGCTCGGAGAAGGAAGGGCGGACGCCGGCCTACTACACGGACATTGGGCAGACGGCGGTGTATCGCAGCGGGCAGGTGGATGTGAGCAGCAACGGCGTGAAGTGGAACGCGGGGTATCGGCTGCCCACGGAGGCGGAGTGGGAGAAGGCGGCGCGGGGGGGGCTTGAACGGGCAGCGGTTCCCGTGGGGGAACACTATCTCGCAGGGACAGGCGAACTACGATGCCTACCCGGCATCGTCAGGCGGCTACAGCTATGACCTTTCTCCTCTAGGCTACCATCCCGCTTACAGCGACGGCGTGTATCCCTACACGAGTCCGGTGGGGAGTTTTGCGGCGAACGGGTATGGGCTTTACGACATGGCGGGGAACGTGTGGCAGTGGTGTTGGGATTGGTATGGTTCGTATCCGAGTTCATCGCAAAGTGACCCTGCTGGCCCCAATTCGGACATCCTCCGCGTGTTCCGCGGGGGCAGTTGGGCTTTCTACGCCTCCTACTGCCGGACGGCAGCCCGCTACAGCCGCGACCCGGACTACCGCAACAGCAATGTGGGCTTCCGGTCCGTCCTGCCCCCAGGTCAGTGAGCTGAACGGCCAAGAGCGGAGCAGGCGAGGCGGAGCGAGGGACGAGCGCAAAAGGAGCGCGGCATTCATGCCGCAGAAACGCCCGCCCTCCCCATGCCCTCGAAAACCACCACCGCCCCATTCCTCTCCGCACCCCCCTGCGGCGTAAACGCCGCGCTCCCCCGAACGCCACGCGCGCCTCTCCCCGGAGCGCGGCATTCATGCCGCAGAAACGCCCGCCCTCCCCACGCCCTCGAAAGTCACCGCCGCCCCACTCCCCTCCGCACCCCTGCGGCGTAAACGCCGCGCTCCCCCGAACGCCACGCGCGCCTCTCCCCGGAGCGCGGCATTCATGCCGCAGAAACGTCCGCTCGCCCACAACGCCTCACTGAATCCCAACGCCTCCCTCCTCCGCACCTCTCTGCGGCGTGAACGCCGCGCTCCCGCCGCGCACGCCTCCCCCCGGAGCGCGGCATTCATGCCGCAGAAACGCCCGCCCTCTCCACGCCCTCGAAAACCACCACCGCCCCATTCCCCTCCGCACCTCTCTGCGGCGTAAACGCCGCGCTCCCCCGAATGAAGCGCCTCTCCCTGGAGCGCGGCGTTTACGCCGCAGAAACGTCCGCTCGCAAAAAAACGCCTCAAACAATCCAACAGTCTCCTCCCTTCCCACCTCTCTGCGGCATGAATGCCGCGCTCCATTCCCGGCTTGAGTCCGCGCGCACCAACTGCTCCTATGCGCCATGCCCGCGCCGCCCACCCCGCCCGGCCCGCCCCACAACCCCGGCCTCCTCAAGCTCATCGAGGCCAAGCGCGAATGGCACTGGCGTCCCACCCCGGACGAACTCCGGCGCGGCTTCCGCGGCTGGCATGAGCGCGGTTACCTGCCGCACTTCGATGCCCCGCACGTCACCCAGCTCGTCACCTTCATGCTGGACGATTCCTTCCCCGTCACCCGTCGCGCCGAATGGGAGCCATACCTGAAGGAACCAGACACATCAGCCCGTCGCCGCAAGCTCGAAGCCTGGCTCGACCGGGGCCACGGCGAATGCTGGCTGCGCCGCTCTGACATCGCCCGTGTCGTCATGGCCGCGCTTCACGCTGGCGACGGCAGCGACTACCACCTCCGCGCCTGGGTCATCATGCCCAACCACGTTCACCTCGTCGTGGATGTGCTGGACGTGCCCCTCGTCAAGCTGCTGAACCTCTGGAAAGGCAAGTCCGCCCGCGCCGCCAACAAGCTGCGCGGTCGCGCCGGCCCCTTCTGGCAGACCGACTACTTCGACACCCTCATCCGCAACGAAGCCCACCTGCGCCAAGCGGTGCGCTACGTGGAAGCGAATCCCGTGAAAGCCCACTTGGCAAAGGCCAACAGCGAGTGGCCGTGGAGCAGCGCCTGCGTCGCACAGGAGCGCGGCATTCATGCCGCAGAAACGTGAGTCTGACAGGAGCGCATCGAATAATCCGCCACCCTCCCAGCCTTCCTTGCTTTCTGCGGCGTGAACGCCGCGCTCCTCACAGCCCAATCGGATGCCAGGCGGTCTTCATCTCGACGGTGTCCAGTATCCAATACGGGTCTTCGCCGCGCTCGGTGAACCAGTCGGCCTCGGGCAGGGCGTGGTTGAAGTAGCGCTTGAGGTTCGTGGCGACGCCGGCCTGGAGTTGCGCGGAGATTTCCGGCACGCCCGCGCCGTCCACGATGGCGTTCACGTCCATGTGCGAGGCGATGTGCGGGGCGAGTTCGGCGCGCCGGCCGGCGAGGATGTTCACCACGCCGCCGGGCAGGTCGCTGGTGGCGAGGATTTCCGCGAAGGACAGCGCGGGCAGCGGCGCGCGCTCGGAGGGGATGACGATGGCGGTGTTGCCGCTGAGAATCACCGGCAGCAGCAGCGAGACCATCGGCAGCAAGACCGGCAGGTCCGGCGCGAGCACGACGACGACGCCCATCGGCTCGGGCGTGGTGAAGTTGAAGTGCGGGGAGGCGACGGGGTTCACGCTGCCGAAGACCTGCTGGTATTTGTCCGTCCAGCCGGCGTGGTGGACGAGGCGGTCGCACACGCGGCCCACGCCGGTGCGGGCCTGGTCGAGGGTGACGCCGTGCGAGCGGGAGACCTCGGCGGCGAGGGCTTCGCGGCGGCTTTCGAGCATCTCGGCGGTGCGGTAGAGGATTTGGCCGCGGTTGTAGGCGGTGGCTTTGGCCCAGCCGTCCTGTGCGGCGCGGGCGGCGGCGACGGCGTCGCGGAAGTCCTTGCGCGAGGCCCAGCAGTAGTTGTCGAGGTGCGCGCCGTCGGGGCCTTTGGCTTCGAGATACTTGCCGCTCTCACTGCGGACGAACTTGCCGCCGAGGTAGAGCTTGTAGGTTTTCCGAACGTCGAGGCGCGTGCTCATGTGAAGTTGTGCGTGAACCCTAGCGATTCACCTGACAGCCGACAACGATTCAAAAGAGCGCCCAAAGATTTGGGAAAGACAAAGATTGAACCCAAACTCCGAACTGACATTGCCGAAAGAAACGAAAAGCTGCCGAAAAGAGTCGTGCCGGCAACGGGGAATGGGTGGGGGAAATTGTTCCGCCCCGGGTCCGCCAAGTGCTTCGCTCCCTTTCGTCTCTTTTCGTTCCTTTCGGCCAACCTCGGAATTCGGGTTGAAAGAGGGCTGCGGCTGCCTTTGTCCTGTTTTCATCTGTGTCTTTCCCAAATCTTTGGGAGCCTCGGTCAAAAGCCCGCCGCCTTGCCTTCGGTGACGCGGGGGTCGTGGGCACCGAGGAAGGTTTTGCCATCGCGCGCGAGACCGACGGCCTGGCACGCGCCGATGGAGTCGAGTTCCTTGAGCTTGTGGCCGCGCCGTTCAAGTTCGCGGCGAAGTTCGGCGGGGAACTTCTTCTCGATGCGCAGTTCGTCGGGACTCCACTGCTGGTGGAAGCGCGGCTGGGCGAGCGCCTCGGCGGGGTCGCGGCCGAAGTCAACCGTGTGGAGGATGGCGAGCAAGGTCTGCGTGATGATGGTGGGGCCGCCGGCCGCGCCGACGCTCAGGATGGGCTGGCCGTTCCGCCGCACGATGGTCGGCGACATGCTGGAGAGCGGGCGCTTGCCGGGCGCGACGGCGTTGGCCTCTGCGCCGACGAGGCCGAAGAAGTTCGCCACGCCGGGCTGCGCGGAGAAGTCGTCCATCTCGTTGTTCAGCACGACGCCGGTGCCGGGCACGACGACCTTGGAGCCGTAGCTCGTGTTGATGGTCGCGGTGCAGGCCACCCAGTTGCCCTCGGCGTCAGCGGCGGAGAAGTGCGTGGTGTGCTTGCTGAACACATCGCTGGTGGCGTTCGGCGGCGTGTTGTGTTTTGGAACGAGCATCGCTTTCTTCAAATCAATCTTCTTGGCGAGCTGCGCGGCGTAGCCCTTGTCCACGAGACCGCGCGGAACGGGTGCGAAGTCAGGGTCGCCGAGCCAGTGTGCGCGGTCGGCGAAGGCGAGTTTCATCGCCTCGGCGACGACGTGGACGAAGTCCGGCGAGTTCGCGCCGAGGGCCTTGAGGTCGAAGTGTTCGAGGATGTTCAGAATCTGCGCGACGTGGACGCCACCGGAACTCGGCGGCGGGAAGCCGATGATTTCGTGGCCGCGATAAGTGGTGCGGAGCGGAGCGCGGGACTTGGCGACGTAGCCGGCGAAGTCCGCCTCGGTGAGCAGACCACCGTTCGCGCGCATCCACGCCGCCGTGAGTTTCGCGAAGGGGCCGCGATAGAACCAGTCGCTCCCCTGCCCTGCCAGCGCGCGAAAGGTCTTGGCGAGGTCCGGCTGGCGCAACGTGTCGCCAGCCTTCCACGGCGAGCCGTCGGGCTTGAGGAAGATGGCGCGCGAGGCGGGGAACTTCTCAATGTCCTTCGCCACGCCGGCGAGGCGACTGGCGTAGTTACGCGTCACGGGAAAGCCCACCTCCGCGATGCGCGCGGCGGCGAGGCAATGGTCGCGCCACGGGAGCTTGCCGTATTTCGTCACGGCCTGGTGGAACGCGGCGACTTCGCCGGGCACACCGGACGCGAGCGCGCCGGTCTGGCTGAGTTCGGCCACGGCCTTGCCATTGCGCAGGAACATGTCGCGCGTCGCCTTTGCCGGAGCCATCTCGCGGCCGTCAATCGCCACGACCTCGCCGTTCGCACGGCGGATGACGAGAAAGCAGCCGCCGCCGATGCCGGAGTTGTGGCTGTCCACGACGCTGAGGACCAGGCCGGCGGTGACGATGGCATCCACCGCGTTGCCGCCACGCCGCATCGCGTCAACGGCGGCATCTGTCGCAAGCGGATGGACGGTGGCGACCATGCCGCGCTCGGCGGCGAAAGCACCGAGGGGGAGGCTTGGCCACAAGAGGGCGCAAAGAGCACAAAGAAAAGTGCAGGGAGAGATTTCTTTGCGGACTTTGCGTCCCTTCGCGGCCAACCCGGAAGTGCGGAGCTGCTTCATGGAAGAGGCTTTCACACCACCGTCAGCGGGCCGTCGAAGATGGTGAGGCTGGTGACTTCCGTCTTGGCGAAGTGCGGGCCGTGGCGCTCGCCCTTGGGGGCGTGGAAGAGCGTGCCGAGGCCGTAGGTCACGTCGGACTCGATCCACTCGCCGGACAGGATGTAAGCCCACTCGTTCGTGACCGGGTGCGTGTGGGCGGGGATGCTGGTGCCAGCGGCGAACTTGCGCAGGACGACGAGGCCACCGGTGGCTTCGCTCTTGTGGAGAATCTTCAGTTCAACGCCGGCGTAGGGGCCGGGCTGCCAGGGCTTGTCGGCGGCGTGCGCCAAGTATTGGAACATGGCGAGATGGCAGCGGGTCGCAGGCGGTTTGGCAAGCTTGGGGACGCGGAACACCAGGACGATTGCTGCGGGAGCCAGGGAGCCGGGACGGCGGTTGCAAACCGCCGGCACGGGTCAGGGCGCGTAGCCCAGCGTCGTGTTCACCATCGTCGGGTTTTTCACGATCTCGACGTGCCAGTCCCAGTAGAGGCGGTTCCAGGTGCTGCCGTGAGACGGGCGTTTCGGGAGGTTGCCATACCAGCCCCAGTTCGGCGCGTTGCAGAGGACCTGGTCCACGTCCGTCATGGCCCAGATGGCTGACGGCGAGCCGAAGCCTTCGATGTAGGTGAGGCGTTGGGGAACAGCGGGCGCGGCACCGTTGCCGTAACCGAAGGGCTTGGCGGCCAGGATCGCGTCGGCGGAGGTGTTCACGCTCCAGTTCACGGAGTAGCAGCGGACCTGGTTTCCCAGGAGCGAGTTGGCGCCCGTCTGCCGCTGGTAGCCGGCGCACAACATGGCCTTCAGTTCCTGCGTCTGGCCGGCGGGGATCGTGGCGGGCCGCGGCTGGCTGAGATAGGTCGCGAGGAACCAGGACAGGTAGTTGTTGCCCGTGGTGGTGTAGTTGGGCGGCACGCCGATTTCGATGGGTCCGGGCAGCTTCGCGTCGTAGTCATCCGTGTAGAGCTGAATCGCAAGGCCGATCTGCTTGAGGCTGCTCTGGCATTGCGCCTGCGTGGCCTTCTGCTTCGCCTTGGCGAGTGCGGGCAGCAGCATCCCGGCCAGAATCGCGATGATGGCAATCACCACGAGCAGCTCAATCAGGGTGAAGCCAGCGGCGCGGCGAGCGAGTCGGGCGCGGTCTGCAAATCGGTTCATGTGGTGCTTATGACGTAACTGGTCTCCGCAAGATTTCACGGAAACCAGCGCGTGGAGGCTGGTGGGGAGTCACACGAGCGTAAATGGCTCGTTCGGGCTGGGCCAAGGCTCAGGCCTGAACCGCCTTCACCAGCCCGTCAATCGTGTGCTGCTTCGCCTCGACCGTGGGTTTCAGGCCGAGCGCGACGAGCGCCTTGGTGGTCTCGGGGCCGATGCTCGCGGTCTTGAGCGCGGGGAATTTCCTCAGCAACTCCGGCAGGTTGAAGCGCGCGTGAAAGTTCTCCACCGCCGAACTGCTCGCGAAGGTCAGCCACTCCGCGCCTTCCTCCAGCAGGCGTGCGGCAGCGCCGCTCACGTCCTCGGTCTCAGGCACGGTCTGATAGACGGCGACGTCGTCCACGATGGCACCTTGATCTTCGAGCAGCTTGGGCAGTTCGAGGTTCGCTACCTCGGCGCGCAGGAGGAGGACGCGGAGATTTTCCAAGTCGTCCTTGGCTGCGATGGCCTTGGCGATGTCCTTCGCGACGTATTTGTCCGGCATTGCGTCCACGGAGAGGTGAAGTTCCTTCAACTTGGCCGCTGTCGCCGGGCCTACCGCTGCGATGCGCACGCAGCCCAGGCCGCGGATGTCGTCGAAGGCCTTGAAAAAGTAGTCGAAGAAGCTGGTGACGCCGTTCGGGCTGGTGAAGACGATCCACTGGTAGGTGCCGAGGCCGCCCATCGCCTCGGCCAGCACCTCGCGCTTCGAGGGCGCGACGATCTTGATGGTGGGAATCTCCAGCACGTCCGCGCCGAGTTCCGTGAGCTGGTGCGCGAGTTCGCTGGCCTGCTCGCGCGTGCGGGTGACGACGATGCGCTGGCCGAAGAGCGGGCGGCGCTCGAACCAGTTCAGCTTCCCGCGCAATTTCACGACGCCGCCAATGATGGTGACGGCGGGCGCGGAGAACTTCGCCTGCTCGACCACGTCAGCAATCGTGGCGAGCGTGCCTTCGATGCTCTGCTGGCGGCCCGTGGTGCCCCAGCGCACGAGCGCGACCGGTGTGTCCGCCGCCATGCCGTGTGCGGTCAGTTGCTCGGCGATGCGTCGGATGCGTTCGACGCCCATGAGCACGACCTTGGTGCCGCTAGACTTCGCGAGCTGCGCCCAGTCAATGCTGCTCTCGTCCTTCGTCGGGTCTTCGTGCCCGGTGAGCACCGTGAAGCTGGAGCAGTGGTCGCGGTGCGTGACGGGAATGCCCGCGTAATTCGGCCCGGCGAAGAACGACGACACGCCCGGCACGACCTCGAAGGGCACCTTCGCCGCCGCGAGTTCCTCGGCCTCTTCGCCGCCGCGTCCGAAGATGTAGGGGTCGCCGCCCTTGAGCCGCACGACGCACTTGCCTGCCTTCGCTTTCGTGACGAGCAACTGGTTCAGCTCCCCCTGCGGGATGGCGTGGGCGGCGGCGCGCTTGCCGCCGTAGATGAACTCGGCGGACTTGGGCGCGAGGCGGAGCAGGTCGGGATTGACCAGCGCGTCATAGACCACCACGTCGGCCCGCGCGAGCAGCTCCGCGCCGCGCCGCGTGAGCAAACCCGCATCGCCCGGACCTGCACCAACCAAATAGACCGTGCCCTTCTGCTTCATGTGCGCGGGACTGTAAAAGCGCGGCGGAAAAGCTCAAAGGGCAAAAGCGGGAGGCAGGGAATGGCGGTGCTTGGGTTCCCCGCCTCTTTCGGGACAGGACCAGCGTCAGGGACGATGGCCGCAAAGTCCTGCGGCGCGCGGCTGAGTATTCCCGGCGGAACAGTCAAAGACTCCTCACGTCGTCACCTGCGCGGGGAAAATCAAATCACCGTGCCGTGCGGGATGACGCCGTTCTTGGGGATGATGACGATGCCGTCGCGGATGACGTAGCCGTTGCCGTCGAAGTTCTCCGGCTTGCCGGCGGGGGAGATGACGCAGTTGTCGCCGATGCGCGCGTTCTTATCGAGGATGGTGTTCTCGATGCGGCAGTGCTGGCCGATGCCCATGCGCGGCTTTCCGGCGTTGAGGTTTTCGTGGAGGCTGGCCTGCGACTCGTAATAGTCCGCGCCCATCATGATGACGCGGTGGAGGTTCGTGCCGATGCCCACAAAGCTGCGCAGGCCGATGACGGAGTGGCTGATGTGCGCGTGGCTGATGATGCAGCCGTCCGCGACGAGCGCGTGGTCAATGCTCGCGCCGTTGATCTTGCTGCCGGGCAGGAAGCGCGGGCGCGTGTAGATCGGCGCGCTCATGTCGAAGAAGTTGAACTTGGGCAGTTCCTCGGCGGAGTCGAGGTTCGCCTCGAAGAAGCTCTTGATGGTGCCGATGTCCTCCCAGTAGCCCTGATAGATGTAGCTGAAGACGCGGTGGCTGGTGATCGCGCCGGGGGTGATGTGCTTGCCGAAGTCGGTGAAGTCGTTGTCGAGCAGCTTCACCATCACGGAGCGGTTGAAGACGTAGATGCCCATCGAGGCGAGGTAGAAGTCCTCGTTGCCCTCGATGTCGAGTTCCTCGTAGGACTCGCGGGGAATCTTGAGCGAGTCGAGCACCTCCGGGTCTTTCGGCTTTTCGACGAAGCGAGAGATGCGGCGCTCGTTGTTGATCTGCAGGATGCCGAGCGACTGCGCGCTGTCGCGGGTGACGGGAATCGTGGCGATGGTGAGGTCGGCCTTCGTCTCCGCGTGCTGCGCGATGATGCGGCGGAAATCCATCCGGTAGAGCTGGTCGCCGCTGAGGATGAGGCAGTATTCCCAGTCGTGGTTGAGCAGGTGGACGAGGTTCTTGCGCACGGCGTCGGCGGTGCCCTGATACCAGGACGTGCTGTGCATGGTCTGCTCGGCGGCAAGCAGCTCGACGAACCCGCCGCTGAAGTGGTCGAACTTGTAGCTCTGGCTGATGTGCCGGTGGAGCGACGCGGTGTTGAACTGCGTGAGCAGATACACGCGGCGGTAGCCGGAGTTGATGCAGTTCGAGATGGGGATGTCCACGATGCGGTATTTGCCCGCGAGCGGGACGGCCGGCTTGGAGCGGTCCTGCGTGAGCGGCCAGAGCCGGGTGCCCTGCCCGCCGCCCATGACGACAGCGAGGACGTTGGGAACGTGGGGAGCCATGCGACGTGGTGCGGCCATAAATAAATCCTTACTTGCGGTTAAGTTGAGCGAACCTTTAACCTTTTTTCCAACTTAAGCGCAAGCCACAACCCAAATCCCCCTCTCACCAGCCATGTGCGGCATCATCGGATACATCGGGAAACAGCAGGCCACCCCCATCCTCATCGAAGGACTCCGCCGACTGGAATACCGGGGCTACGACTCCGCCGGTGTCGCCGTGCTGCAAAACCGCGAGCTGGGCACGCGCAAGAAGAAGGGGAAAATTGACGAGGGCCTGGCGAAGCTGGTGCAGGCCAGTCCCATCTACGGACAAGTCGGCATGGGCCACACGCGCTGGGCCACGCACGGCCCGCCGACGGACGAGAACTCCCACCCGCACCTCGACGAGTCGGGCAAAATCGCCGTCGTCCACAACGGCGTCATCGAGAACTTCGACACGCTCAAGGAGCGCTTCCTCAAGGACGGCGACACCTTCAAGTCCGCGACCGACACGGAAGTGCTCGCGCACCTCATCGGACATCACTACGAGGCGTTGGCCAAGGCTGGGAAAGCGACTTGGAACGGCGAAGGCACGCACCCGCTCGCCCAGGCCGTGATGAACGCCCTCCGCGAAGTCATCGGCACCTACGGCATCGGCGTCATCTGCACCGACCATCCCGGCATCATGGTTGGCGCGCGGCGCGGCAGCCCGCTCATCGTCGGCGTCGGCGAGGGCGAGCACTTCCTCGCCAGCGACGCCAGCGCCATCGTCAGCCACACGCGCACGGTCATCTACCTGAAGGACTACGACGTCGTCACGCTGTTCCCCGACCAGTTCAAGATGGACTCGCTCGGCAACGAGGTCGCGTCCTTCCAGCTCTCGAAGATCGAGTTCGATGCCGACGCCGCCGAGCGCGGGACGTTCGCGCACTACATGCTCAAGGAAATCTTCGAGCAGCCCAAGACCGTGCAGAACGCCATCCGGGGCCGCCTCGACGCCGAGGACGGCACCGCGAAGTTCGGCGGCCTGAACATGACCACCGCCGAGCTGCGCGCCGTGGACCAGATCGTCATTACCGCCTGCGGCACGAGCTGGCACGCGGCGCTCGTGGGCGAGTATCTCATCGAGGAGTTTGCGCACATCCCGGTCGAGATCGAATACGCCTCCGAGTTCCGCTACCGCAACGCGCCCATCGAGAAGAACACGCTCTGCCTTGTCATCACCCAGTCCGGCGAAACCGCCGACACGCTCGCCGGCCTGCGCGAATGCAAGCGGCGCGGCCACAAGGTGCTCTCCATCTGCAACGTCGTCGGCAGCACCATCGCCCGCGAGGCCGACGGCGGCATCTACCTGCACGCCGGCCCCGAGATCGGCGTCGCCTCCACCAAGGCCTTCGTCAGCCAGGTCAGCGTGCTGACGATGTTCGCCCTGATGATGGGCCGCATCCGGATGCTCTCCAACCGGCGCGGCACCCAGATCATCAAGGCCCTTGAAGCCATCCCCGACCAGATTCAGCGCATCCTCGACCAGAACGAGGAGATCAAGCGCATCGCCCTCAAGTATGCGCACGCGGAGGACTTCTTCTTCCTCGGCCGGCAATACAACTTCCCGGTCGCCCTCGAGGGCGCGCTCAAGCTCAAGGAGATTTCCTACATCCACGCCGAGGGCTACCCCGCCGCCGAGATGAAGCACGGCCCCATCGCGATGATTGATGAGAAGACCCCGACGGTCTTCATCGCCCCGACCGACGCGCTCTACGACAAGACCTTCAGCAACCTCGAGGAAATCAAGGCCCGCAAAGGCCCCATCATCGCCCTCGCCACCGAAGGCAACGACCGCATCAAGGAAAAGGCCGAGGACGTCATCTACCTGCCCGCGACTTGGGAGGCGCTCCACCCGCTGCTCGCCGTCATCCCGCTGCAACTCCTCAGCTACCACATCGCCGTCGCGCGCGGCTGCGACGTGGACAAGCCCCGCAACCTCGCCAAGAGCGTGACCGTGGAGTGAGGCGCGAAGCTCGGGTCCGCGCCCGGCAAGCGGCCGGACGGCCTTGGTCCAATTTTCCCGCAGGCACATCGAATGTGCGTGCCCGGCCTTGAGTCCGACAACACATGTCCGCCCCAGTGCGTAACTTGGTTCTCCTCCTCTGCTCGGCCGGCATTGCCTCGGCAGAGGTGGATTTTCGCCAGCAAATCCAACCCATCTTCGAGAGCGCCTGCATCCGCTGCCACGGTGCGGACAAGGTCAAGGGCGACCTCCGCCTGGACACCAAGGCCGGTTTCCTGAGAGGCGGCAAAAGCGGTCCGCTCATCAACGCCAGGGACTACGAGAAAAGCGAGCTGCTCCGGCGCGTCAAGCTTCCGCGCGACCATGAGGACATCATGCCGCAGGAGACGGAGCCGCTCTCCGGCCCGCACAAGAACTGGCTCACCGACTGGGTCCGCACCGGCGCGAAGTGGCCCGATGGCGTCATGCTCAAGGTGCGCAAAAAGGAAGTGCCCGGCCTGGCGGAAAAGCAGTTCATCCCCCAGCAGGCCCCGGCTTCCCTGGCCGAGACCGCCGCGTTGACTGACAAGATTCTCGCGCAGGAGAACGCCGTGGCCAAAGGCCCCAAGGCGCCGGTGGCCGGATTGATTGACGACTTCGCCTTCCTCCGCCGCGCGACGGTGGACCTCATCGGGCGCATCCCGGCGGAGGAGGAGATCAGGCAGTTCGAGCGAGAGAGCGCGGGCGACCGCCGCGAGAAGCTGGTTGACCGCCTGATCGCGCACCCGCGCTTTGCCGAACGCTGGACGGTGTTCTTCGCCGACATGCTGCGCGTGCGTTCACAGCAGGACGGGGGTCCGCAGTTGCTCGCCTACGTCAACCGCAGCGTGGCCGAGGGCAAGCCTTATGATCAGATGGCCCGCGAGCTCATCGCCACCAATGGCCGGCCCGAGAACACTCCGGCCGCCGGCTTCGCGCTGGGCGATGCCGCCAACCCGATGGCCCTCGCCGGCGCAACCTCCCAGATCTTCCTCGGGGTGCGTCTCCAATGCGCCGAGTGCCACGACCATCCCTTCGATGACTGGAAGCAAAAGGAGTTCTACGACCTGGCCGCGTTCTTCGGGACCATCAAGCGCGTCGAGCAGGGCAAGAACATCAAGCGCATCTACACCACCGAGGCCAGCGAAACGGCGGTGAAGTGGCCGCCCGAGCGCGAGCAGCCGCCCAAACGCGTCGGCGTGGCGCCCAAGTTCCCGTTCGAGCTGGTGAGTTACACGGCCAAGCCGCACTACATCAGCCGCCTCGAAGAACGCCGCCGCCCGAACCCGACCGCCATCAGCAGCGCGCAGGCGAAGAAGGTGCTGGACGAACTGGTGGACGGTCTCGACGTGAAGCAAACGCTCCGCGATTCGAAGCCGGAGGCCGCCATTCTCGCCGAGGCCAAGGCCGCCGCCGCGAAGGGTCAGGATGGCCGCAGCATCTACGCGCAGAGCGAGGAGCGGAAGCGGCTGGCCGCGCTCATCACCGACCCGCGCAACCCCTACTTCGCGCGCGCCTTCGTGAACCGCATCTGGGCCGAGCTGGTCGGACGCGGCTTCGTCGAGCCGCTGGACAATTTCTCCTCCTACAACGACATCCGGCATCCCCAGACCCTCCAGTTCCTCGCCCAGGAATTCGTCGCGAGCGGCTACGACCTGCGGATGCTGGTCAAGACCGTCATGCTCACCCAGGCCTATCAGCGCGCCCACCTGCCCGCCGGGACCGGGCTGGCCGAGCTGACCCAGGCCGAGGAAGCCTTCACCGCCACGCGCCCGCGCCGGATGTTGGGCGAAGTGCTCTTCGACAGCGTGGCCGTCGCCGGACACCTGCTTTCCCACAAGTGGCCCGAAGGCGCAAATGTCCGCGAGGTGAAGCGTCAGGTCCGCATTCCGCTCGCGCCCGCCGCGATGCTCGCCGCCGCCGAGGACAAGTCCACCAACCAGCCCAACATGATGATGGCAATGAACAAGCCAGGCCAGGCCCCCGCGCCGTATGACTTGGAGAAGGGCGCGAGCCTCGACTTCGAGGCGCTGCTCAAGCCGGAGAAGCCGGGCAAGGACGACGACAAGTTCGCCGACGTGCTCTCCGAGTCGAAGCAGGACCTCGCGATGAACAAGAAGATGGAGGACGACGCGATGGAGGCGGCCCGCCAGGCCCGCATCCGCCTGCTCCAGTCGGGCAACGCCGAACGCTTCCGCCTCGAAATTGTCACCGCCATCGTGGATGACAACCCGAAGTTCGACAGCACGCTGCGCATGGCCACGCCCGCGCCGCCGTCGCACTTCCTCCGCGTCTTCGGCCAGCCGGCGCGCGACAATCTCGGCGAGTTCCGTGACGAATCGCCCTCGCTGCGCCAGGAATTGATGATGCTCAACGGCAAGGCCACGCACGAGGCCTCGCGCGTCGGCCCGCTGGAGCCGGTCCACCACCTGATCTCCGGCCCCGCTGCGAATCCGGCCAAAGCCATCGAGTTCGTCTATCTGGAGATTTACACCCGCCGCCCGACGGCCGAGGAGCTGGCCGATGCCCGCGCCGTCATCGCCGCCGGGCGGACACCCGCCGAGGGCCTCGCCGACCTGCGCTGGGCCATGCTCAATTCCCACGAATTCCGTTACCTGCCCTGAAGTCTGTTCATCACCATCAAAACCCATGAGCTCCTGCACTGACTACTACGCCTCCCGCCGCCGGTTCCTCGCGCAATTCGCCGGCACGGCGGCGCTGCTCGGCATGCCCATCAACCGCCTCGTCGCCGCGATCGGGTCCGCCCACGCGCCGAAGGCCGAATCTGTCGTCCTTTTCTGGAACGGCGGCGGCATGAGCCACATTGACACCTGGGATCCCAAGCCGGGCCGCGAGGTTGGCGGCGAGTTCGAGCCGATCAAGACCAGCGCCGACGGCATTCAGATCAGCGAGATTTTCCCGCAGCTCGCCAGGCAGATGCACCACTGCTCGATCATCCGCTCCATCGCCGGCACCAACGGCGACCACGGGCGCGCCACCTACGAGCTGCAGACCAGCTACCCGCAGAACCCCGCCCTCGTGCATCCCGGAATGGGCTCCTTTGTCGTCAACGAGCGCCAAAAATCCGGCGACCTCCCCGCCTACATCAGCATCGGCGGCATGGCCCCGCGCGCGGGTTATCTCGGCCAGCGCTGCGAGGCCTACTACATCGGCCTGCCCGGCGAGCGCGACCCCTATCTGGCCTTTCCTGAGGGCATTCACCACGCGCAAGGCGAGCGCCGCCTCGAGATTCTCGCGAAGATGAACCTCCGCACCTCCGGCAAGCTTGCCGCGCGCGATCTCAAGGAGGCCGATGTCGCCCTTAAGGATGCCGTGGCCCTGATGAAAAGCCCCGCCCTCTCCTCCTTCGACCTCGACAAGGAAAACCCCAAGACCCTCGAACGCTACGGCCTCACCGAGTTCGGGCGCGGCACGCTGCTCGCCCGGAAGCTCATCGAGACCGGCGTGCGTTTCGTGCAGGTCAACCGCGGCGGCTTCGACAACCACATGGATGTCTTCCCCGCCATGCGCAACCACGGCTCCGTCATGGATCCGGCGGTCGCCTCGCTCATCGAGGATCTCCACGCCTCCGGTCGCCTGGAGAAAACCCTGGTCATCATGCTCAGCGAATTCGGTCGCACGCCGAAGATCAACAAGGACGCCGGTCGTGACCACCACGCGCGCGTCTTCAGTTGCTTCCTCGCGGGCGGCGGCGTCAAGGGCGGCCAGGTCATCGGCTCATCTGACAAGGACGGCATGGCCCCGGAGAACCGCCCCGTGCAGGTGGCGGACATCCATGCCAGCGTCTGCCACGCCCTCGGCATTGACTTCACCCGCGAACTGACCACCCCGTTGGGCCGTCCGATGAAGCTGGTCAAGGAAGGCGCGAAGCCGGTGGCCGAGCTGTTCGCCTGATACCCTCGGCAAGCCTCAGCTCTTCACCGCCGGCTTTTGGCGCTGCCGCCACCACGCGGCAAATCCCGCTGCCACGGTGCCCAGTCCGGCGAGGCTTTCCATTGGCCGCTGGACAATCGTCATCACGGTCGTGAACAGCACGGCCAGGACGAACGCCGTCGGCACCCACGGCCAGCCCGGCACCGGGAGCGCCCCACCTTCGCGGCATCTCAACCGCATCAGCCCCACGACGGCGGCGGCCGTGGTCAACCCGAGCGTGAAGCCGATGTAGGTCAGCAATGCCTGGAAGGTTGCGCTCCACAACATCACCAGCGCCAGCGCCGTCTGCGCCATGATGGCGGCGCGGGGCGGGCCGGAACGGAGTGCCAGCCACTTGGGCAGATAGCCGTCAGCAGCCATCTGGGCGCAGACGCGCGGGCCGGCCATGACGAACGACGACACCGACATCGCGAGCGCGAACGCGATCAGGCCGCCCACGGCATTCGCCCATGCCGCGCCGCCGAGCGATTGGGCGGCGATGCGGCCCACGTCGAGTTTCCCGCTGACCGCCTCAGCCGGCACGCCAAGGACGAACACCGCGTTCAGTCCCAGGTAGAGGGCCGTCACGACCAGCGTCCCAAGCAGCAGCGAGCGCGGCAGGTTCCGGTCAGGATCACGCACCTCGCCGCCGACATAGACCGCGGCGTTCCAGCCGGCGTAGCTGTAGGAAACCCACATCAGTGACACGCCGAAATTTGCCAGCGGCGCGTTGCCCATTTGCACCGGAACCATCACTTCGACCCGGGGCACCGCCAGCAGCAGCAAGGCGAGGATCACGAGCGCGTTCAGGGCCACGCCGAGATTCTGCACCAGCGCGCCGCGTCCCACATGCCCCGCGTGCAGCGCGGTGAAGAGCACGACCAGCGCGCTGCCGGTCAGCCTCGGCTCGGCGGCGGGCCACCAGGCCCGCGTGTATTCGCCAAACGCAAACGCCGACGCGGCCAGCGGCGCGGCGAAACCGACCAGAAAGGAAATCCAGCCCGCCACATAGCCCGCCGCCGGATGCAGCGTGCGCGAGAGGAAGAGATATTCTCCCCCCGATTCCGGCAGCCGCCGGGCCAGCGCGCCGTAGCTCACCGCGCCAAGCGTGGCGATGACGCCGCCAACCACCCAGACCAGGAGCACAGCCCACGGGGATTTCAGATCGGCCAGCAGGAAGCCGCTCGTGGTGAACACGCCGGTGCCGATCATCGTGGCCACCACCAGCGCCGTCGCGCTGGGCAGGCCGAGTTGTCGGTGCGGCGTCGTGCTCAAGTCCGGTGCGATGATGGCACGGGAACGCCGGGGGTCACAGCTTTCGCGCCGGCGTTTGCTCCAAAATCCTTCCGAGGATCTGCCCCATGTCCTCGTTGTGCTGCTTCGAGGCGATGGCGAAGGCGCGGACGATGTCGAGCAGGAAGCCGGCGTTGGCGCGGTCGAAGTGGTAGAAGACGGTCTCCTTCGTGTGCGCGGAGCCGGCGGGGCGCAGTTTCCCGTCCGGCGTGCGCACGGTGGGCATCGGCAGGCAGACATAGACCATCGCCTGGTTGCCGACGCCGCGCTGGCGGGGCTTGAGCTGGATCTGAATCCAGCCGTGCTCGGTCTCGCGCAGGAACTGCGGCACCTTCTGCGTCCAGCGCGTGAACCCGTCCGGCAGCGGGCCGCCCTTGGCGTCCAGCGGTGTTTTCTCAGTGGTGATGCCCTCTCGTTCCTCCAGCGTCACCTCGGCCAGCTTGGCGAGCCGGTCGCGCTCGCGGAGCAGGTCATTCGTCGAGATGACGCCGCGGCGCAGCGCCTCAACGAGAATCCTGCTCAACTCCGCGCCGAACTTCGTCTCGCCCCGGCGGGTGAACTGGATTTCCTTCACGACGTTCGGCGCGTCGGCCTCACGGGTGTCGTAGCCGATCTGCCATTCGAGATAGTGCTTCTGGCCCAGCGCCGTCTTCGTCGGCGCGAGCGCCTCGCCGTAGCCGTCGGGCGTGCGCTCCTTCGGGCGGACCTTGCCGGTCACATCGGTGAGCGGGAGGCGGACGCGGACGGCCTGTCCGGCGGCTTCGATGCGGACGAGCTTGTATTCCGTGTCGGCGGCGAAGGCGCGGGAAGGGCAACTGCAAGTCAGCACGAGCGCGACGACGAACCGCAGGATCGAGCGCCGAAGGTCGTTGATGGTGTTCATGGTCATTCCTTGTCTCCTGCCAGCTTCGCGAGCTTCGCGCTGGCGACGGGCGCGGTGCCGATGATGCTGGCCTTGAACGCCACGCCCGCGTTGGGCGCCAGGTTGCGGATGGAGTCCGTGGCCACGTCGCCAGACTTGCCGTCCTTGCGGGTCAGCTCGAACTCCAGCTTCACGTTGAAGAACTGCCTGCCAGAGTGGTTGGTCACCACGCCCACGATGTATTGCAAGTTTCCGTCCCTGGCTTTTTGAATCTCGAAACCGAGCACCTGCAAATCCTCGCCGGGCTTGCGCGCGGGCGGCGTGCCCTGCGCGACGACCACTGAGGTGGGGACGGTGGCTGGCGCAGGCAACGGCCCGGAGCTGGGTGCGGACGCAGGGGCTTCGGAAGGCGACTTGGCTTCCTCCGGCTTGGAACCGCCTTTCACCGCCTCGACGGCCTGCCCGACCTTCCGGTATTTGTTCCAGACCTTCAGTCCGATGACTCCGACCACCACGATGGTCACGAGCACGCTCCAGACCACGCGGAGAATCTTCTTCAACTTCGCGCCGGTGGGGCCAGCCGGTGCCGGCGAGGTGTCCACGACAACCCCGGCCGGCGTTGCCACCGGACTCACGGCAACGGGGGGAGGCGTCCTGCCAGCCGACGGCGGAGGCGGAGGCGGTGGTGGCGGCGGGAGGGCGGCGGAAGGCGGCACAGCGACGCTTTCGGGAGCGACCAGCGTGGTCTCCACTCCGCAATGCGGACAGGTGGTGGTGATGCCCGCAGCGTGGGCGGGAAACTCAAGATGTCCCTGACAGTAGGAACAGGCGCACCTGAGAAACGCTTCTTCGCTCATGGGGGCTGAATGGGCGGATGCTTTCCCAAGCGCACTGCTGAGGCGAGCGAAATGTGGCCGGCGAACAGCCGGCGGGCTGCCACGCGCATCCGGCATCGCCTTTCAGATTTCTTTCCGGTAGCTCGCCACCACCCACTCGCTCAGGACTTTCTCCGGCGCGGCCACGGCATCGGCGTCGAGGGTGAATTCCTTCCTGCCGGTGTTGCCGGCGATGAGTTTCAGCCCGAACTGGAAGTCCTTGAACTTCTGCCCGCACAGATCCCGCACGGAGAGCTGCTTCGCCAGCGCCTCGGCGATGAGCGCGTCCGCCGCCGCGTCGGTGAAGCGCAGGGCCAGGAAGTGCTCCTTGGCGAAGCGCCCGCCGTAGTCGTGGACGAGCTGGCGCATCACGACACGCTCCTCGCTGGCGTGCTCGGCGAGGAGCTGCTTCAGCGCGGCGGCGGGACGGTCCACCAACTCACGAGTCACGACGAAGCGCTTCACATGGGTGCTGGGCAGCTCGAACTTGAAGTCGCGCAGCACGCGCTCGCTCACGGTCATCAGGCCGCGTGCGCCCGTCCGTTCCTCGCCCGCGCGCTCGGCGATGCGCCGCAGGCCGTCATCGTGGAAGAGCACCTCGATCCCGTATGCGGCAAAGTCCTGCTCGTATTGCCGGATGATGCTGCCCTCGCTGGTCTTGAGGATGTGGAAAAGGTCGTCCACCGCGAGCGGCTGGCAGACGACGCGCACCGGCAGGCGGCCGATGAACTCCGGCTCGAAGCCGAAGTCAATGAAGTCGCGCGTCTGCGTGTCGCCCAGCACGCTCACGGCGTCGGCGGCGGAGTGGGGCTTGGCGGCGAAACCAATCGTCGCCTCGCGCAGACGCTTGCGGACAATCTTGTCCAGCCCGTCGAACGCGCCGCTGACGACGAAGAGGATGTGCTTGGTGTTGATGGTGGACGGCCCCTTCTTGCCGCCGCGCTGCGCCTCCATCATCGCCTGAATCTGCGCCGCCATGTCCTGCGGCGACCGCGCGGGCACCTCGGTTTCCTCCATGAGCTTGAGGAGGTTCGTCTGCACGCCGCGCCCGCTCACGTCGCGCCCGGAGGAGCTGGTCGCGCTGGCGAGCTTGTCAATCTCGTCAATGTAGATGATGCCGTGCTGGGCGCGGGCGATGTCACCGTCCGCACGGCGGACCAGCTCGCGGACGATGTCCTCCACGTCGCCGCCCACGTAGCCGGTCTCGCTGAACTTGGTCGCGTCGGCCTTCACGAAGGGCACGCCGATGAGGTCCGCCATGCTGCGCACGAGGTAGGTTTTCCCGACGCCAGTCGGCCCGAGCAGAATGATGTTCTGCTTGGTGTAGTTGGGCATCGCCTTGCCCACGAGCGCGGCTTGGACGGCGTGGTAGTGATCGCAGAGCGCGACGCTCAGGACTTTCTTCGCCTCGTCCTGCTGGATGACGAAGCGGTCGAGGTGCGCCTTGACGTCGCGCGGCTTGCGCTGGAACTGGAACACGGGGTCCGTCGCATCGCCCGCCGGCGGCTCCGCACTGTGGTCGAAGCTCGACTGCGCATCGCCCGTGGCGGGGGGCGGCACCTGGAGGTGGCGCATCAAGTCGTTGAGCCGCCGCTGGAATTCCTCGGGCGTGGGCTGGCTGCTGGCAAAGGCATCGCGCATGGCGGCGCTACGGTGGCACTGAGGCGCGGCTTTGCAAGCTGCGGGAGACTACGAGCTGGTGAATTTCCCCCCCGTCACCGCCCGTCCATCTGAGCGACGTTTTCATCGCATGAGCAACCTTCGTTACAACTGCAACGGCCTCGGTCGCCGCGATTTCCTCCAGCTCGGGCTGGGTGTGACGGCGGGGCTGGGTTTCACCGATCTGCTCCGCCTCCGCGCCAGCGCCGCCGAGGCGGCGAAGACCGCCGGCAAGCGCGTGAACGTCATCATGATCTGGCAGGACGGCGGGCCGAGCCATTACGAGAGCTTCGACCCCAAGCCCGACGCGCCGTCGGAGATTCGCGGACAGTTCAAGTCCATCCCGACCAAGGTGCCGGGCATCCACTTCTCCGAGTGCGTGCCCGAGCTGGCGAAGGTCGCGGACAAGTTCACCGTGCTGCGCTCGCTGGCGCACAAGGATCCCAACCACGGTGGCGGCAACCATTACCTGATGACCGGCGCGCCGACGCCCGTGCCGGTGGGCTGCGGCGCGTTCGTCACGTTCCATCCCTCCTTCGGTTCGGTCGTCTCCTACAAGCGCGGCGTTCAAAACGGCATCCCGCCCTACATGACCATGCCGAGCATGTCGCGCTCCGGCGGGCCGAACTTCCTCGGGGCCGAGCACGCGCCGTTCGTCGTGGGCGGCTCGCCACAGACGGCGGGCTTCAAGGTGCGCGACGTGGTGCTGCCGCCCGAAGTCAGCGAGGGCCGGGGCGTTTCGCGGCAGGACTTGCGCAAGTCGCTCGACCGGCTCGCGCGCATCACGGACGCGGCGGCGGAAGACCCGACCGTCGGTTTCGACAAGTTTTACGAGCAGGGCGTGGACCTCATCACCAGCCCGCAGGCGCAGGCGGCCTTCGACATCGGCAAGGAGAACGAGAAGACGCGCGAGCTATACGGGATGAACGACTTCGGCCAGCGCTGCCTGCTCGCGCGCCGGCTCGTTGAGGCGGGCGTGTCCTGGGTGACGGTTTACAGCGGCGGCTGGGATCATCACACCAACATTTTCGAGACCCTCAAGGGCCAGCAGGGCGTGAACTTCGACAAGGGCGTGGCGGCGCTCCTCGCCGACCTCGACCGGCGCGGCTCGCTGGAGAACACCCTCGTGCTCGCGCTGGGCGAGTTTGGCCGGACGCCCAAGGTCAATGCGCGCGCGGGCCGCGACCACTGGCCGTTTGCCATGAGCGTGCTCTGCGCCGGCGCGGGCGTGCCGCGCGGCACAGTCATCGGCGCGACGGATCCCAAGGGCTACTACGCGGCGGACAACGTGTATGCGCCCGAGGACTTCGCCACGACGCTCTACACGAAGCTGGGCATTGACCCGCACCAGGTGCTCCACACCAACACGGGCCGCCCGGCCCAGTTGGTCAATGGTGGCCGGCCGATCAAGGAATTGTTCTCCTGACGGAATAGTTCCGTTTACGAGGACGCCTTGATTCTTGGGGAGCGCCGAGCATTGCTCGGCAGTTTGAAGCAAACCCCCAAAAGCCGAGCGATCCTCGGCGCTCCGATTCAAGGGAAGAGCCAGCCTACCTCCGCGCCCTTGCCGCCCGCGCTTTTCCCGACCGACGCTCCGAAGACAGCCCGCCGTGCTTGCCGCGCGGCTTGGGCCGGATGGGCGGGCCGCCGGGCTGCGGCTTGAACTTCCGCACCGGCTCGACGGTCTTGGGCCGCCCTTTCGCGACGAGGACGATGGGGCAGCCTTCGTAGCCGAAGGCCTTGCGCATCTCGCCCGCCAGATACTTGGCGTATTGCGGCGAGAGCAGCTCGTCGCGGTTGACGAAGAGCAGGAACGTGGGCGGGGCCTGCCGGACCTGCGTGGCGTAGAAGAACTTCATGAAATGCCCGACCGAGCTGATGGGCTGGCGGCGCGTGATGGCGTCGTTGAGCGTGCGGTTCAGGATGGCGGTGGGCACCTGCTGCTGGAGCTGCGCGCCGACGTAGCGGACGGCCTCGAGCAGGCGGTCGAGTTGGAAGCCGGAAGTGGCGGAAGTGAAGATGACCGGCGCGTAGTCGAGGAAGAAGAGCTTCTCCTGCACCCACGCGCCGAACTCGGCGAGGGTGGTGAGCACGCTGGCGACCGCGCCTTCGCGGTGGTGCTTGCCCTGCTTCTCCCGGCGCGCGAGTTCCTCCTCGCGGGCGACGCGGACGGACTTGTCCACCAAGTCCCACTTGTTGATGACCACGATGCACGCGCGCTTCGCCGTGACGATCAGGTCGGCGATCTTCTTGTCCTGCTCGACGATGCCCGTCACGGCATCCAGCACGAACACGACGATGTCGGCGCGGTTGATGGCCTCCTCGGTGCGTTGCGCGCTGAAATACTCGACGGTGTTGTCCACGCGGCGGGCCTTGCGCAGCCCGGCGGTGTCAATGAGCACATACTGCTGCCGCACGCCGTCGGTCTCGACCTCGAAGGGCACGTCCACGGAATCGCGCGTGGTGCCGGGGATGGGGCTGACGATGACGCGCTCGGAGTGGGTGAGCGCGTTGATGATGGAGGATTTGCCGACATTGGGCCGCCCGACGATGGCAAGCTTGACCGGGCCGGTGCGGGGCTTGAAACCGCGTTTCACTGGGCCGGCTTCCCCTGCCGCGGCGTCAGCGGCGACCGCAGCCTCCACCTCGGCGGCGGCTTCTTCCTCGGTCACGCCGTAGGGCGCATCACCCTCTTGATTGTCGTCCGCCTTGGCTTCCGGCAAGTAGCCGGCCGCCTTGTTCATCAGCCATTCGATGCCGCGCCCGTGGATGGCGGTGACGGGAAAAATCTGGTCGAAGCCCAGCTCGGCAAACTCGGTGACGCCCGCCTCGGACTTGTAATTGTCCACCTTGTTGACGGCGACGAGCACGGGCTTGCCGGACTTGCGCAGGCGGTCGGCGACTTCCCGGTCCAGCGGGACGACGCCCTCCTGCACGTTGACCACGAGGATGATGACGTGCGCGGCCTCGACGGCGATCTGCACCTGGTCGAGCGCGGCGTTGATGATGACATCCTCGACCTTCTCGCCGCGCAGCAGGCCGATGCCGCCGGTATCCACGAGCGTGAACTGCCGCCCGCGCCATTCGGCCTCGGCGGTCACACGGTCGCGTGTGACGCCGGGCATGTCATGCACGATGGCGATGCGCCGCCCGGCGATGCGGTTGAAGAGCGCGGACTTGCCCACGTTGGGGCGACCGACGATGGCGATGAGACCGGGCATGATGGTTTAGGAAGCGAGGCGTTTCACCACTTCGGACGGACTGAGCGCCGATTCTTCGCGAGACTTCAGGTGCTTGAGCTTGGCGACGAGCACGCCGTCGGCTTGTTTCTCCAGGCGGATGGTGTGAACGGCGTTCAACTCCAACGCGCGCTTGAACTGCTTGTCGCCTTTCGCGGGCGTGAGGCTGAATTCGGTGGGCAGGCCGGCTTCGCGGAGCTGTTGGATGAGGCGGAGTGAGTCGGCGCGGAGCGATTCGTCCTCGATGAGCACGTAGGCGGCGAGGCCGGCGGTGAACTGCGGGAGCAGGCCGCGCGATTTGAGCAGCTCGAAGAGCACCACGTCGCCCATGCCGAAGCCGAGCGCGGGGAGGTCCACCTTGCCGCCGCTGACCTGCTTGATGAGGTGGTCGTAGCGCCCGCCGCCGCAGATGGCGCGGAACTCGCCCTTGATGTCGAAGGCCTCGAAGACCGGGCCGGTGTAGTAGGCGAGGCCGCGGATGACGCCGTAGTCCACGCGCACGAAGTCGCGCAGCCCGCGCGCGGCAAGCTGATCCAAGATGAGCTGCAACTCCGCATTCGGCTGGCCGCCGGTGATGAAGGCTTGGACTTCCTCCAGTTTGAAGCCGAGCGGGGCGAGCAGGGCGGTGCTGTCTTCCGAACGGGTGCGGTCCAATTTGTCCACGATTTGGAAGAAGTCGTAGGCCTTGGCGGCGTCGGGGCAGCGGGTGGCGAAGAATTCCATCCACGCGTTGCGGCTGCTCAGGCGCACGACGAAGTCCGCGCTCGTCAGGCCCAGTGCGCGCAACGTGTCAATGAGCAGGGCGATGAGTTCCGCGTCGGCGGCGCGGTCGTGCTCGCCGACGATGTCGCAGTTGAGCTGGAAGTGCTCGCGCTTGCGGCCCTTCTGCTGCTTCTCGTAGCGGAAGAGCTGCGGGATGGAGAACCACTTGAAGGGTTTCTTGTAGGCGCGTTCCTGCGCGGCGGCCATGCGCGCGAGCGTGGGGGTCATTTCCGGGCGCATCGCCACGGCGCGCTCGCCTTTGTCCACGAAGTTGAAGAGCTGGCCGACGATTTCCTCGCCGGACTTGTTGGTGTAAAGTTCGAGCGGCTCCAGTGGCGGGCCGTCGTATTCGCGGAAGCCATAGCGGCGGGCGACCGCGCGCCACGAGTCGAAGATGTGGTTGCGGGCGTCCATGCTCCACAACTCATCCTTCGTCGGCGGCAGCGGTTCGGGATAGAAATCCCGGAAGCCAGGCAGTCGTTCCATAAGGGGGGCGAGTATGCGCGGCGGCGGAAGGCGGAAAAGGAGAAAAGCGGGCGGCGTGGCTCGACATTCCAATGTCGAGCTGCTGACAGGCCGATGTCATTCGGCTGACAACCGCTCGGCTCACTTTCCCGTGCCCGGCGGCGAGACAACCACCGCGCGGAGCTGGCCGTTCTTCGTGCGCGCGAGACAGAGGATTTGCCCTGCCTCATTGATGTCCGTCGCTTCGAGGAGAAACCAACCGGCACCGGGCGGAAGGAACTGGTTCAGGTTCCACATCTTGCCGTCGCGCCAGAGAAAGGCGCGGCTCTCGCCGGTCGCCAGTTGCGCCGCACCGACGATCTGCTGGCGGTTGTTGATGGCGTTGGCGAAGGAGCCGGGGCCGCCGAGCGTGCCAAGGTCCGCCATCTTGCCCTTGGTGAAGAGAAACGCGCGCGACTGGCCGGCGGCGTTTTGCGCGAAGCCGACGACATCGCCGGCTTCGTTCAAGCCATTCGCCTGACTGAGCAGGCCACCGAGGGTGCCGAGATCACGCATCTTGCCGCCGGTGTGAAGGAACGCGTGGCGCAACTGCTGCGCGGTCTCCGCGACGCCCGCGATGTCGAACGCGCTGTTGATGGCGTGGCCGTAGCTGTTCCTCCCGCCAAGCGTGCCGAGGTCTTCCAGCCTGCCCTGCCGCCAGAGAAAGGCGTGGAACGCGCCGTTCGTGGTCTGCGCCGTGCCGGTGATGTCCACGCGCTCGTTGATGGCGAAGGCGCGGCTGTTCGTGCCGCCGAGCGTGCCCAGCTCGATGTGATTGCCCCGTTGCCACAGGACGGCGCGGTCCGCCTGGCGGCCATTGGCCTGCGGGAGGCGGCTCCAGCCGACGGTGTCGCCCTGCTCGTTCAGGTCGCTGGCGAAGGTCAGCGTGCCGGGCGGGCCGAGTTCGTGGAACGAGTTCGTGCAAATGAACGCGCGGCTGAATGAGCTGCCATCGCGCTGCGCGAACGAGCGTGCGCCCACGGCGACGCCCGCGCGGTTCATCGCGGCCGGTTTGTCCGCCGGAGCGCCGAGCGCGCCCAGATCGGTGAGCCGGTAGTGGTTCCCCTGCCCTGACGCCACGGTCACGCCGGCAACCAGCACCACGACCAGCAACGCGGAGCAGATGCGATGGGCGTGGGGGTGTGGCACGGGCGCATCTTGCCAAAATCGGCGGCTTCCCTGCAAATACAGCCAAGACCTGATTGTCCGCGCGCGCAGTGGCTCGCACGCTGCGGTCGTTCCCACACCATGCCAAGCCAGCCCCAAGCCCTCCGTTGCGCCGCCGCAGCCTTGCTGCTGGCGCTGCTCACGGGCGCGGCCCCGGGGCCGAAGGCCAAAGGTCCAGCACCTGAGCCACCCGCCTCGGTGGGGGCGGACCGCGTGGACACGGCGGTGCAGGCGGGCGTGGCCTTCCTGCTGACCCAGCAGCAGCCGAACGGGGCCATCGCGGACGCGGTGAAGTATCAGACCGCGCTGACCTCGTTCGCCGCGCTGGCTCTCACCGGCGCGGGCCACTCGCCGCAGGACAAGACGCCCGAGGGTGTCGCGCTGCGGCGGGCCATTTACTTCGTGCTGCGCGCGGACCGGCAGACGGCGGATGGTTACTTCGGCTCGGCGGATGCGTCCGTGATGCACGGGCACGCGGTGACGACGCTGCTGCTGTGCGAATTGCTGCGGCGCTCCGCCGACCCGGAACAGGAGGATCTCATCCGGCGCAAGGCGGCGACGGCGCACCAGTTCATCCTGCGCGCGCAGGGCGCGAACAAGGCGGTGCGCAGTGACATCGGTGGCTGGCGCTACCTGCCGAACGCGCGGGATTCCGATGTGCCGGTGACAGCGTGGCAGTTGTTGTCCCTCCATGCGGGAACGAAAGCGGGCTTCACCGTGCCGCCGCTGGCGGGCCAGGCGGCGGCGCAGTATTTGAAGAACGTTTATGCCACCGCCTACGGACTGTTCGATTACGGGCCGAAGCCGGTGATAACCCAAGCGTGGCGCACAAGCGTCGTCGGGAGGAAGCTGGTGTCACGGACGCCGTATTACGATCCGCGCATCGGGCGGGTCTGCTACGCATGTCATTACGAAGGGGGCACGAACGTGGTGAGCTACTTTCCTCCCCAAGCGCATCCGCCGGATACAATTCTCCAACCCGTCAGCGGACGGAATCACTTCTCCACTTCTGCGATGGGCCTGCTCGGGCTGCGGCTCTGTGGCCAGGCGAACGCGCCGGAAGCCAACGCCGCCGCCGCCTTCCTGCTGGACACCATGCGAGCCGACCCGACCGCGCGCATCATTGCTAACGGCTCGTGGCCGTTCCACGCCGTGCTCTTCAACACACTCGCCTTGCAGCGCTACGCCGAGCCGCATTCCTCGCTGGCCACGCAGTTCGCCGAGCGGAACTTCGTGGTGGGGCAGTCGCCGGACGGCTCGTGGACGGACAACTTTGAGGGCCGGCACATCGGACGGGTGTATTGCACCAGCCTCGCTCTGCTGAGTTTGGAGGCCAAATACCGGCGGCTGGCCATCTACGAACCACCCTGACGAAACCTTTGACCATCCCTTGTCGTCCAACCGGACAAGCAACGAGCATCGCCTATGAACCCCTTGGAGCACCAACCGCAACTCCCCGATCTCTTCCTCACGCGCCGCCAATGGCTGGCCCGCTTCGGCATGGGCATGGGCGCAGTGGGACTTGCCTCGATGCTTGGTGAGGAGGCCCGCGCCGCCGCCGACCTCAACCCGCTCGCGCCCAAGAACCCGCACTTTCCCGCCAAGGCCAAGCGCGTGATCCACATCTTCGCGCAGGGCGCGCCTTCCCATGTGGACACTTGGGACCCGAAGCCGGCGCTGGTGAAGAATGACGGCAAGGAAATCCCCGGCGCGGGCGGCGTCGCGTTTGGCTCGCCGTTCAAGTTCACCAAGCAGGGCCGATCCGGCATCGAGTTCAGCGAAGTCTTCCCGAGTCTGGCCAAGCACGCCGACTCGATGGCCGTCGTGCGCTCGCTGCACACGGACATCCCGGCGCACGACGTGGCGACGGTCTTCATGAACACCGGCTCGCTGCGCCTCGCCAAGCCGTCGCTCGGCTCGTGGGTGCTTTACGGCCTCGGCGCGGAGAATCAGAACATGCCGGGCTTCATTTCGCTGCGGCCCGGCGGCGGCGCACCCGGCGGCGCGCAGAATTATCAGTCGGCCTTTCTCCCCGGCATCTTCCAAGGCTCCAGCATCAACACGCAGGCGCAGTCGGTGGAGCAGATGATTGAGAACATCCGCAACAATTACCTCGCGCCGAAGGAGCAGCGCCGCCAGCTCGATCTCGTGCATCAGCTCAACGCGATTCACAGCCAGAATTTGCAGAAGGACGCGCAGCTCGAGGCACGCATCGAGGCGTTCGAGATGGCCTACAAGATGCAGACGGCGGCGACCGACGCGTTCGACATCACGAAGGAGCCGGAAAACGTGCGCTCGCTTTACGGCGGCTCCGCGCAGGGCAAGCAGCTCCTCATCGCGCGCCGGCTGGTGGAGCGCGGCGTGCGCTTCGTGCAGGTGTGGGCCAGCGGCTGGGACCATCACAACGACCTCGCGGACCGGCTGCGGGCGAAGGCCGGCGAGATTGACGGCCCGGCGGCGGCGCTGCTCACGGACTTGAAGCAGCGCGGGATGCTGGACAGCACGCTGGTCATCTGGGGCGGCGAATTTGGCCGCAAGCCCACACGCGACAAGAACGGGGCCGATGACCCCGGTCGCGACCACAACAACCGCGCCTTCGCGCACTGGCTCGCCGGCGGCGGCATCAAGGGCGGCACCGTCTGGGGCGCGACCGACGAGTTCGGCGCGCGGGCGGTGGAGAACAAGGTTCATGTCCACGACTACCACGCGACCCTGCTGGCGCTGATGGGCTTCGACCACGAGAAGCTGACGTATCGATACAACGGCCGGGACTTCCGGCTGACGGACAACTTCGGTCATGTGGTGAAGGGGATTATTGCCTAACCACGAATGGACACAAATAGACACGAATGTTCGACAGGCCGGCCCGGAGGGCCGTTGGAACTTAGCCGAGGGCACCGCCCCCGGTGCGCCGTTCAAATTGGAGCGCGTCCCGGAGGGACGCCGGATAGTGTCCGGCATCCGTTCCGTCGCCCCTCCGGGGCTTTGACTCTTGTGGCCGTGGCACCGGGGGCGTTGCCCCCGGCTAATTCTAATTCGCTTTCAAGATGAGACGAACTGAGGCAGAGTCGGGGCATGGCAAGACCACTGCGGATCGATGCCCAAGTCGTCAAGCGGGCGCGACTCACTGCGGCGGCCACAACTTC
>Ga0172367_10000537_pt1 | contig 58290 bp, 47 predicted proteins | sample Lak10m_FD_114542 | JGI IMG/M metagenome (GOLD analysis project Ga0172367, IMG submission 114542) | Freshwater microbial communities from Kabuno Bay, South-Kivu, Congo - kab_022012_10m | ecosystem: Environmental > Aquatic > Freshwater > Lake | place: Democratic Republic of the Congo: South-Kivu... | reverse complement strand
TATATATATCTTATTATGTGAGATATGTACTGGTACATAAAATATTTCGTGTCTATAGTTTCTGCCATGATATTTTATATATCTTCTTTTTCTATCCTTTGACTTCCATTTGATAAAACTATATTAAACTATTTGCAAGTAAGATTATATTTTTTGGTCTCATGAATTTTTTCAATATTCTTTATATGGAACTATTTTCCTACTTTTAAAAATCTATTTGTGATAGAAAAAATAGTATATCAAGAAGTGATAAAAGAAGTTCCCGTTGAAAAAATTGTCTACTTATCTTGAAATATTCTTAGTTGAGAATCTTATTCTAATTCATGATATCAACTTAGTTGATCTATTTCTACATGATTGGTGCTATTGACTAGTGCGGATTTAAAATCATTATTTTGAATAACTAGTTGATGAAATGTAGATTTTTATACTTTTATTCCTTATATCCTATCTAAGTATAATATTACTTGAGATGTGGAGGATCAAATTATTTTTCAAAATATTTGAACATGAGATAAATATTATAATTACTTTAAGTTAGCATATAAAAAATGATTGATATGACTAGATACTGTATTCTACAAAAATGTTTCATGTGCTGATATGATGTTGATTATTTGACTTTTGGAATGATGGGAGTTGGAGTATACACAAGACAATATTTTAGAAGCTTTTTGGAATGAATGAGTGACTAGAGGACTAAACCAGAATTGATGTAAAGAAAATTGGGCTGTACTTGGTGTCTTTCTACCTTAGTAAAAAACCTTGCAAAAATTTGCAAAAAAGTTATTATTCATTAAAAGGCGGAATTTATATCGTCATTTTGTATAAGTTTATTTAATTCAAACCAAAAATAATGAAAAAAAACTTTATTAATAAAGGATTGTATCAAAAGATTGTTTGATTAACATTTCTTTGAGTTGTTTTATATTCTACTTGAGTTTTAAGTGTTTTAGGTTGATTTTGGAGAACTTTAACTCCATGATTATTTGATACTCCTTCTGATGCTTCGATATTTTGATATGGTTACGGTTATAGTTCAGAATGGGGTTATGGTTATGGTTACTGATATGGTTATGATTTTTGATATGGTTATGGTTATGAAAATTCTAATTCAGATCCATATTTTGCAGCATGATATCAACTAACTAGTAGTGGTTGAGCTACATTATGAGCTTGAACATCTACTTCATCTTCATCGGTAACTATTAGTGGGACAAATATTAATACAGTATTTGCAGCTCTTTGAGTTTCTACTTGAGCTACAGTATATGAAGTTGCAGTTCAACCTACAGTTATAAGTCAACTTGAAACTCCAGTAACAATTAGTGGTTATTCAGTAACTTTGGATATACCTACATGATTAAAAATTTATTCTACTTCTGGTAGCTCAATAACTATTTTGAATACATGAGCTACTGTAACTTCTTCTCAAATATCTTGAGTTAATACTGTTTCTTCTGCTTTGGAACTTTGAGATCCTAATGTAGTATTGGTATTTGATCAGTATGTTACTGTAACTATTGCTAATGTTTGAACTTCAGTAAATCTATTAGCTTACAAACTTTCAGGTCAATCTACTTGGACTACATGATCAATATCAACTTCAGCTTGTACACCAGCTGTTTGAGGTGAATGTGGTTATTTAAGCGGTTCTGATCTTATTATTAGAACTTACCATTTTACAACTTTTGCAGCAGCTACTGCTTCTACATCTAGTAGTAGTTCATCATCTTCATCTTGAGGTGGTGGTTGAGGTGGTTGATCTATATCAAATATATTGTGAACAACTGTTGCAAGTGGTTCAAATGTTACTACACAAGAAATATCAACAGTAGAAACTCAAATCGATAAACTTACAGTAACAACAAAGTGAATTACAGTAAATGGTGTCTCTGTTTCTATTGAAACTCCTAAATTTACATCTTCTACAGATCAGAAAGCTATAGAAGCATTGAATAAAATCGTATTGGAAACTATTTCAAAGAAAAAAATTACAGGAACGGATTTAGAAAAGGCTATAGAATATTACAATAAAGTTCTTTGAGCGGTAAAACTTAGTAAAGATGGTTGAGATTCAACTGCTTCTAAAGTAGCTGCTTACTATATGTCTGAGTTTAATAAGATAGTTACAGCTTACAATGATATTACTCCAAGTAAAAAATTGAAAGATGCTGAGTTTGAATATGCACTAGCTATGATGAATAAAAATGGTCTTACAAAATATACATCAGTAGACGCATATAGACCAAATGATAGTCTTACTAGACAAGAAGCTGCTAAGTTCTTTGTAGAATTTGCTAAAAAAGTATTAGGTAAATCATCTAATGTAGCATTAGTTGCCACTAATTGTGAGTTTACAGACTTAGCAAAAGTAGATGTATCATTGAAACCATATATTACTGAGGCTTGTAAATTAGGTCTTTTGAAGTGATCTAATGGTAAATTCTTACCTCTTGATAAAATGACAAAAGCTCAAGCTGTAGCAGTATTGGTTAGGGCTATAGTTGGTAAATCATTAGATGAAACTACAATACCTTGGTTTAAAAATTATTATGAGAAAGCTAAAGAACTTGGTTTGACTAAAGAAAAATCTATCACAGGTTTGGATAAAAATCTAACAAGATATGAAGCATGACTTATGTTATATAGATCAAATAAATAATAATCTTATTGTTTATGAATTGGCCACGCTATCTAGCGTGGTTTTTTTATTGATTTTTTTTTATAAATAGTTATATTAAGAAACAATATTGAATAGCATTTGAACTCCTATATTTTTCGTAAATTTAGATTATATAAATGTTGTCGCCTTTTGCTCTATAGTGAGCTGGGTTTTATTTTAGTTTATTTAAAAAGTTATATGAAATATATATTCAATTTTTCGTCTATAAATCTTGGTTGTAATAAAAATCTTGTAGATACTCAGTTTTTACTAGGGAGAATTTTGTGATTCAATACTTTAAATTCTAATTATGAGGTTAATTATTTCGCTAATCCAGATGAAACGGAAGTTGAATATATTTTTGTGAATACTTGTGGTTTTCTTTCGTCTGGTAGAAAAGAGATGATGGATACTCTCCAAAAATTAATTAATGACGGTAAAAAGCCGATTGTACTAGGATGTTGAGTTCAATATTTCCAAACATTAGACAAAAATAATGCTCCTGAACTATTAAAAAATATATCATTGTTGAGTTGGGGAGATCTGGATAAAATTACGGTTCTTGATATTATCAAGGGTTATAGTAGTCAAAAGTTTGAAGAATTTGAATTTAATAATAATGTTAGGGCTTATACGAACTCTATTTATAGTTTTGAGTATGTTAAAATAGCCGAATGATGTAATAATAATTGTAGTTTTTGTATTATTCCTAAAATTAGAGGAAAACAAAAATCTATTGCTGTTGAAAAAGTTTTATCGGAGGTAGAAAATATGGTGAAATCTGGTATCCAGGAAATTATTATATTGTCACAAGATACTACTAGATATTGAATAGATCTTTATGGAAAACCTGCTATGTTTGAACTTTTAGAAAAGCTAGAGGAATTGCCTTATGATTTTAAGTATAGACTTCTATATCTTTATCCTGATATTGTTACATTGAAACAACTTGAAAAGCTAAAAACATTTAAAAAATTTATTCCGTATTTTGATATTCCATTACAACATATTTCTTCAAATGTACTTAAAAGAATGTGAAGATTTTATGACAGTGAATATATAAGTCAATTTTTGGAATTTATTGATAAAAATTTTGAAACAAGATTTGTTAGAACAAACATAATTGTATGATTTCCTTGAGAAACAGATTCAGACTTTGCTGAGCTTAAAGAATTCTTAGAAAAATGATATTTTGATAATGTAGCTTTATTTGAGTATCATGATGAACCTATGGCAGATTCTAGTAAACTTGATAATAAAGTTGATGATAAGACTATTTCTGAAAGATTTAATATATTGAGAAAAATTGTAGATGATAAATTAGAATTTAAGGAACTTTCAAAAAAATGAACTCAACAAGAATGATTTGTAATGGATATTTTGGAAAATACATTGATGGTTAGGCCATGGTTGAATGCTCCAGAAATTGATAGTTATGATGAGGTTCCATTTGAGCTTATTAGATGAGTTTATAATGATGATTGAGAGGTAGATATTGGTACGAAAATTATTTACATTAAGTAATTGTTTAATGATTAATGCGTAATGATTAATTAAATATTCAACATTTAACATTAAATTAATAAATGAAGTATCAGTCAGGAAAGATTAAGACCGAACATCATATAATGGAAGAGTTTATTCCTTTTCTCGATTGGTTACAGAAAATAGATCAGGTTAAAAGAATTATTCCTGGAAGAATATCTAGACAACAGAAATGAACTTCAGATAAAAATATATCTTTTTCTTATATGACAACATCTGGCTTCAAAATCAAACTCAAGAAATGATCTACAGCCCAGGAAGTATTTGTTATATGTGATAATGATGATAAAGATAATTTAAAAGATATTATGATGAAATTTGTAGAAAAGTAAATAATTAAAACCAGGTGTCTTGGAAAAAAAGGTTGCAATATTTTTTATTGGACTTACAATTCCAATGACACACAATTTATAAGATAAATTTATCTAACAATGCTAATTGTGTATTGAAAAGGAAAAGTTTGAAATTCTATATATCAATTATTACAAAAATTTGAATTAGATGCAGTAATGATGGATGATAGCGATTTCAGCGAAGAGCTTTTGTCAAAGTGTGTCAAAATAGTTGTGTCACCTTGAGTATCTTCTCAGCATTGGATTTACCAAAAATACAAAAGAAAAATTTGTTGAGAAATGGATATGGTATATGATTTATTACATCAAAATTGATATTTAAATAATTTTGAATTTATTTGAATAACATGAACTGATGGTAAGTCTACTACTACTTGGATAGTTTACAATCTTTTGAAGTCACTTTACAATTGAATATTAAAATCTCTTTGAATAGATGCACACGTATGGATATGATGAAATTATGATATGCCACTTAGTGAGATTGTATGAGAAATTTTTGAAAGGAGTGATTTTGATAAAAAACATGTTGTTGTAGTTGAGGTCTCCTCATTTATGTGATACAACATAAGGAATATTGAATTTGGTTGGTCTATCTTTACAAATTTTCAAAAAGATCATTTGAACTGGCATATTGATATGATAGAGTATTTTAATTCAAAGATGAACTTATTGAAAAATACTACTAATTCTTGTATAGTTAATCCAGATATCGATCTAAAATGAGAAATACCAGACTATAAAGTAATCAAATTTGATAAAAATGTTAAGTATGAATGTAATTTTTTATGATCTCATAACATGCAGAATATATCAGCAAGTTTTGATTTTATAAGAGATTATATGAAGCAAAAATGATTTTCAATAACAGATGCTCATTTGCTTGAGATAATGAAAGATATTTATCCTCTTCCTCATAGGATTCAATTAGTTAGGGAGTTGGATTGAATAAAAGTTTATGATGATTGAAAATCAACAACAGCTCAGTCATTGAATGCTGCTATAAGTAGTTTTGATAGAAAGATTATTTTGATAGCAGGTTGATCTGATAAGTGAGATGATTTTAGTGTTCTTTCTAATGAGTTTAAAAATTATCTGTGATGAGCTGTGTTTATGTGACAAACCAAAGAATTATTATCACAAGTTGCAATTTGATCTAATGTCAAATTTGTGAAAGTAGAGAGTATGAAAGATGCGGTATTGTCAGCTATGAAGTTGGCAAAAGAGAATTCTATAGATGTTATATTATTTAGTCCTGGTTGTGCAAGTTTTGATATGTTTAAGAATCGGGAAGATAGAGTAAATCAGTTTTTGGAAACAGTTAATAGTTTATAAAAGTTGTTCTATTTTACATTATTATTACATCATATAGATAAAAAATAATAAAAAGTATTTAATTAATTAAGTTATATAAAAAATGATAAATGTTTTGAAAACAGTAAAGCAATTTTTGGCACCCCCAGGCAAATCTAGAGGTGTTGTAAAAAATATTTCTAGATGACTGTTATTGGCTTTTTTGGCCTATAGCTCACCTGCTTTAGCAGAAGAAAAATGAACTTTTGATGTAAGTTCAAAACCAAGTTCTATATCAATAAAATCTTGAATCACATGAGGTGTTGTAATAAGATGAGTTGAAGATATGAATCAAGTAGTATGATGAATATTACCGGAAAATATCTGAAATATAGAATTTTATACTGATGATACAAGGAGCTTTTCTTGAAGAAGATATATGAAAGTTACTTTCTATAAAGATTGAGAGAAAAAGTATTGATATGTATCAAAAGATCTTTTTTCCTTTGGAGAGCAATCGCAAAGCGATTCGAAAATAGTTGACTCCGAGCCTGTTGTTGATAATTCAAAAATTATTTTACAACAGCAACCTATTTTAGTAAAAGCAGATACTAAAAAACCTATAGTGGTTGATACTTTAAAATCACAAAAACCAGTTTCATCTTCTTTAGAGATAGAAAGACCAGTAGAAACAAATAAATCTTGCTTAAATTTGGTTTTTTGACCTTTGTATAATACTCTTACTTGAATGCCTGATTATTTGGTTTCAGAGGTGAAAGAGAATGTAAGAAAAGTTAAAAATCAAATTGATTGTGCACAAGATCCTCTTGCTACAATAAAAGAGTTAAGATCAACATATAATATTCCTTTAGATATGTGAAAATCTAGAAAATTACCGGAAGTTTATCGTGATTTCTTCAAAGCTTTGACATACAAATTTAAGATGGAAGCTTTTGGAAAGACTGTTGTTACCTTTGCTCCTCATATAGAAAAATCATTGCCATCATGAGTTGTTATGGATTCTAAATATGACGAAAAAATGTTGTTGGCGCAAAAGTTAGTTTCAAAAAAAATGAAAGAATTTTCTTATTTATTGACAGATGAAAATAAAAAAGCTTTTGAACAGAATTTATTGGCATATGTTAAGTTTGCTTACTATTATAACTCAATTGATTCTAAACATTGAATTAATCAAACCTTATCTTTGGCTATACAACATTTAGCTTATAATAGCTGAATTCCTTATAAAGTATCAAATTCATTGGATGCAAATATCACAGAATTATCTGAGTTATTATTTGTTAATGAACTTTGGAAAGAGTTGCCAAAGAAATCGTATGCTGAATTTACAGAAATTGTTACTAAAGTTGGCTGATTACCAAGACTTAGACAGATAGCTAGATTTGATACAAGAACAGATATTGGTATTGATAGAAAGACTGTTAATTTAAATAAAGAATATGCTGCTGAAATTGAAAATATATTGGAAAATAATTTAGATCCTGCTATAAGGGATACACTCAAAAATAAATTCTTTTGAAGTTCTGAGGTAGCAGTAGATTGGGTTTTACAGAATTTTGCACGTGAATCTAAATGAATTTTATTTTCTTCAAATAGATGATCTACTGCCGAAGAAATGTGTATAGGCCTTTTTAATACAAATATGGAATTTATTTCTCATTATAATGTTAACCCTTTTAATATACAACAAGTAGTATCTGCAGTTTTTAATGAAATATATGATGCTTTTTATAATAGAGCTTTTTTAGGTAAATTTGCAAAACATCCTAATAGATTTGAGATAGCAAAGGAAATGATAATGTTTTGACCATGATGAGCAGCGAATAGAGCAAAAGAGTTTGAAGGGAATGTTTGATTGGGTTCTAATAATTCTACTCGTATAGAATTGCATTATAGTTTAGTATCTGAATCTGAAAGATATGGTTTGTATACTCCTTTGAATACAAATATGTTAGATAAATATAGAACTATTGTTGTTGCTAGAAAAGCAGAAGAAAAAAGACAATTAGAACTTATTCAATCTCAACAAATCAATATTCCTGTTTCAGTTCCATCTGATAATATAGAAGCTATTCAAGTTGATTAGTTTTAATATTTATTTAATCCCGTTTCGGCGGGTTTTTTATTTGAATTGAATTTGATTGTTATTTAATTAAAACAGTTTATTTTATAAATATTAATATAAGAATTTATGTTAGATGTGATTTCTGATCTCAAGGATTTTTATAACTCTCAAGCCAATAAATTTCATAGTACTAGAAAAAAAACTTGGGTTGAGTTTGATGAAATGTTAAAAGTGATAAAACAAAGTAAAAAAAGAAATATCAAAATATTGGAATTATGATGTTGAGATGGTAGGTTTCTTCAATATTTGTCTTCTAACACCAAAAAAAATATAGATTATACTTGAGTAGACATCTCTGATAATCTAATTTCTATAGCTAGAGAAGAAAATCCTTGGTGAAATTTTGTAGTTGATGATATGGCTTCTTTTTTGCAATTACAGTCACAACAACATTATGATTTTATTATAGCAGTTGCTAGTTTTCAGCATATTTCTACCTATAAAGAAAGACTTTTGGTTTTGAAGAATATTTATAGGACACTGAATTATGGATGATCACTTATTATGACAAATTGGTCTTTTTCAAATTGGTTTATAAACAAATATAAATATCCTATCTTAAAGTCTTTTATAAAAGCTATCATAACGTTGTGAATATACAAATATAATGATATTTATGTGCCTTGGCTGAATGATGGAATGTTATTTTATAGATATTATCATATTTTTACTATTTGAGAGCTAAGAAAATTATTGAATTTATCCTGATTTGTAATTAATCAGGATGATTATATTAGTCCTAGATGAGTGTTATCAAAAAACTGGAAAACATCTAGAAATAGTTTATTTGTTGCACAAAAGGAAATATATTAAAATTTATCGTAAAGAAAAACCAGGATTAGGCTCCTAGGTTTTTTTGTTATTCAGTTTTTACTACTATATCTCATTCAGAAGTATTGTCATATATATCTTGTACTTTGAACTCTAGTCATTGGGTATTGTCAGTTTCAAAAGATGTTCAAGGTCATTTAAATTCTTTAATTATCTTTCATTGTTGTAATATAGTTCATCATTTTACATAAGAGCTTTCGTCTTCAAACAATACAGATATGGAAAATTTTCATTCAGAGTTTTTTTCTATACTTATTTTGTCTTTGTTGAGAGTAGGACTATCAGTATCTTTTTCTACAATATTTATTGTAATAGTTGTAGAGCTTCTTGCTCAATCTTCGTCTATAGCAATTACTTTAATTTTATGTTTTCATGTATATACATTTTTAAGTTCAATATTCTTTATATCAACAATTTCTTGTTTATCTTGGTATTTATATGATCATATATTATCATAGTCCAAATATATCTCTATATTATTTATTTTTTTATCAGAGTTTACTTTATACCAAATCGAGAATTTATTTACTATATTTTGATTGTTTGTTGGCTTTAATATATCAACTTTAGTATTATCATTTGTTGAAAGATTTCTTTTTGAATTATCACAAGTTTCACTAGGTTGAGTTGTTATTATAGATTTTCATAGTAATTCTGAATATTTTTGTAGTCAAGTTTTTTCCCACCAAGTTTTTACTTGTTCAGTATCTCTTGTTCATTTCAATACATTACTTGTATCGATCATAAAAGCGGTAGTGATATCTTCTTGAGGTGTTTCATCTGTAGCTATTCAGTTACATGCTTTGTCTATTTTTATCGTTTTAGTGTTATCGTATTCTTCAGGAAGATTTTCTATATATCACAAACTAGGTACAATTATAGCAGAAGGTGTTTCATCACTAGGAATTTTACCGGATAATTTAGAAATATAAATTTCTTTTACTTCCTTTTCTTCCATATCTTCATCCTTAATATATCATTTATTTAACATAGATTTAAAGAATTCTTTCCATATTTTTGAATTTAACCAACCACCGTATGCATCCTTATTTAAAGGTTCTCACTTTGTATTTCACGCCCAAAATATTCATACTTTAGAAGGAGTATATACTGCTAACCATCAATCTCTAGGAAGTTGTTTTCCGTTTTTAAGTTTCACATCTGTCGTTCAACTTTTGGTAGCCATTTTAAGTCATTCAAAGGTATAGTTTGCTACCCAAGAGCTAGGAAGATTATTTTTATCAGATAATATTTTCCATATCATATAAGCAACTCATGATGGAATTACTTGCTCCTGTTGTACAACATTTTTTCTGTATATTATAGATCAGTTTGAGTTTCTTATTTCTAGTATAGGATCTATTTGTGCAGGCTGTCATTGTGCGCTTAGATGCATATATGCATTTGCTAGTTCTTTCATTTTTACCTCTCATCATCACATAGCTAGAGGATAACCATAGTTAATTTTTGATGAAAATGAGTTTACTCAAAGTTTTTTGAAGAATTTTATTACTTCTTTATCTTCTCATATAGAAAAATACATTTTGATAGCTGGAATATTTCTACTTCATGCAAGTGCACGTTTTATACTAGTTAGTCAATCATAATTTCCGTCTGAATTTTCTGGATTATCTCATCATATAGTCATAGGAATATCATATATAGGAGAGTCTATAGTTATCTTATTTTCCATAAATCATAGAGAGTACAAGAAAGGTTTTACTGTTGATCAAGGTTGTCTCAGAGATTGAATCATATCTACTTGTCAATCTATATCTTTATTATTGAAATCAGATGATCATACATAGCCAAGTATGTCTCAATTTCTACTGTCCACGTATATCAACGATGCATTGCTTCATCATTGTTTTTTAATATATCACATATTATTTGTAACTGCTGTTTCAGCTAGTTGTTGAACATTATAATCCAACGATGTCTTAATTGTTAATCATCATTTCATTAGCATTTCTTCACCATATTTTTCTTTCAAATCATTTATTACTGAGAAAACAAAATGTGGTGCTTTTATTTCTATTTTTTGATATTTAAATTCAAATCCTACTCAGTCTAGAAATGCTTGTTTAGCTTGTTTCACGTCAATATATTTATCTTCTATCATTCTTCATAGTATCAAATCCTTTCTTCATCTTTCGTATGTTACACTGTATAGTTCTCCACTAAATTCTATTTGTGTCTTAGTTATTTTATCTATTAAATTGGCAAATGATTCTTGATTATCTACAAATGCAGATGTTATATCTTGTGAGTTTTTATTAATTTTCTCAATTATTATCTTTTTAATTTCTTCTGAAGGTTTAATATCATCTCCGCTAAAATTTTTTATAACTAATTTTCACATAATAGCTTCTTTGTTTGTGTATGGATTGTATTTTGATGGTGCTTGAGGTATTCATGCTAATATTGATGATTCTAATATTCATAGATGTTGAGCAGAAGTTCCAAAGTAAAGTTTAGAAGCAGCTTCTATTCAGTAAGAATTGTTTCCTAGAAAAATATGATTTAAATATAATTCCATAATTTTTTCTTTTGATTTTCTATCAAGCTCATCAGAAGATAGGTTTTGATATTTTTCCTTAAGTTGATTTTCAATATATGAGTTTATCTGAAATGCTAACACAGCTTCTTTTAATTTTCTTGTAATGGTTTTTTCTCTACTTAGCAGTAGATCTTTTATTAATTGTTGTGTAATAGTTGATGCTCATTGTTTTTTCTCAAGATGCATTACGTCTTTTACTCAAGCTCTTATTATTCAAGATATATCTATTCAAGGATTTGTCCAGAAATTTTTATCTTCTGTTGCTATGATAGCATTTATCATGTTTTTATTAATTTTCTCAAATCACACATATGTCCTATTTTCTTCAAATAGTTTGTATAGTACTACATCATTTCTATCTGTGATTATAGTTGCTTGTGAAAAATTTATATTATCAATATCAGATATCGGTGGAAGTTTTTTAACTATATTTGAATAAAACCATCAAAATACTCATATAGATGCAACAACAAAAAATGCAGCTAGTGCTACTAAAATTCATATTAAAGGTTTCTTATTATTAGATTTAGAATATTTTCTATTTGATACTCTTACTGATTGAAAGTTTTTCCTTTTTATGTACATAATGAGTTTTAAAGTTATAAAGTTTAAAGCAGTAAATTATTGAGTTCATTAAGTTAATCACAAAATATTTGTAATTGATAATTGAATATTTTTAACGTTATTTTAAATGTTTTTTATAGTACCAATTTATCGTTAAAAATCAATATTAAAGCTATTTACTTATTTTTATTTTTAAATCAAAAAACCGCTTTTAGCGGTCTTTCGTAATGATTATTGATAAATATATCATATAATTTTGCTATCCATGTCAATCCAACGTTTTGTAACGATAAATCTTCATACAGCGTTCATATCTTCAATTAATATTTTTCTATTATCCCAATCTATATCTTGTACTATTCATACGTGTCAGTAATAGTAGTAACGTCTACCTCAGTATCTAAGAACTACTATAGATCATTCTTTAGGAGTAGATCATACTTTATATCAAGCATCTTTTGCATTTTGATACCAGTCTTTTCAATTTCCTCACCATAGTCTTTCTTGTTTTCATTTAGATAGATATGGGAATTTCTTTATAGCAACATACCGGGTACATTGTCATAAATAGAATCAGTTTTGTACAGATGGTCTATAATACCGTTGAGCAACAATACTTTTACCATTGTATTCAATATCATCTTCATCTTGTTTGATAATTGGTTTCTTAGTCTCTTTCTTAGGAGTAGTTTTTTTAGGTTCTTTCTTTTCTATAGGTTTTTGTGTTATTTTAGGTTCTTTAATTTCAGGTTTTGGTTGTTCTATTTTTATAATTCAAAGAAGCTTTGCTTTGTCATAACTTATAGGAAGAAATATTTCATCTCCTTTTTCAATTATGTTACTACCATCAGATATATAGTTTAGTTCTTTAAGTTTTTCTACATCTAATGAATACTTTTGTGCAAAATCATTCAATGATATGTTGTTTTCAATTTGGAAAATGAATCATTCGTCTTCAGAAATTATAAGTTTATCTCAAGGTTTTATGTTATCATTCTTTAATTTATTTGTATTTCTGATATTTTCAGTAGTTGTTCAGAAATTGTATGCGATATATGATAATGTATCTCAAGGTTGAACAATATATGTGAATTTATCAGAAGATTCACTTTCTATAATTATATTATTTAGCGGAATATATCAATCCGACTCATTATAGTCAGATGGTATAAACGATGCTTTTACTATTTGGTTATCTTGTTGTATGTTGTATTTATCAGCAGCAAGTATGAAGTAACTGAACGTAAGAGTACATATAGTAGAAACTATAATGTTCAATACGCTTTTACGATACTTTTTTTTGATAAGCATATTTGATATTTAGAGTAAAATTCGGAGAGAGTGAGATTCGAACTCACGGTCCGGTTGCCCGGACAACTGTTTTCAAGACAGCCGCATTCAACCGCTCTGCCATCTCTCCAAAAATAAGTGAACGCTATATTAATTTTTTTTTCTATGATTTCAAGACTTTTTAAATAGTATTTTATCTAAATAATCTTGCAAATGTTTATTCAACGCCTTGTATTTTAATTATTTTTTTTTAAAATGAAAGAGGAAAATATGCTTTTTAAATAATATAATATTATATGTTAAATATGGCTTCCAAACAGATAGAACAATTAAAATTACAATATCCTATACAGACATGAATGACAAATTCTACTCTTAGGCAAAAATCTGTTCCTGTGCAAATTGATCCAGATGTTTTAGATTTTGCAAAGGTTCTTACAGAACTTATGTGGGAGTATGATGGAGTATGATTGGCAGCTCCTCAGATTTGAAAAAATATAAGAATGATAAGTATAACTTGGCGGACTATTAAAAAATGAAACCGGGATTATATAAAACAAGAAGTTATGATAAATCCAGAAATAATTTATAAATCTATATGAACAGAAATAGATGAAGAGTGATGTTTGTCTTTACCTTGATTAAATGGTAATGTGGAAAGATATTCAGAAATAAAAGTTAAATATTTATGAGTAGACGGTAAAATCAAAAAAACAGTTGCTAGATGAATGAATGCTAGGATTATTCAGCATGAAATAGATCATTTGGACTGAATATTATTTGCAGATAAAATGATTAAAGAAAAAATTGATTTAAATAAGTTTATTAGATTATAATATTTGTCTTATTTTCTTATAGTCCAGATACATCCACAATAATTTTGTCTCCAAAGTCAGTATTTTTTTGTAAGTTCTCAAGATATATTATAAAATTTATAAAAATCGAAAGATAAATACTTTGTTCAAATATTGTTTTCTTGTGCAACTATTCAATATTTATCTAGTTTTGAAATGTCTTTTTTTGGCGAGATCAAGAGAGTTGTTGTGAAAAAATTAATATTATTTTTTTGAGCTATATTTGCTGCTTCCTCCATTCTTTGCATATAGCACAAATCACATCTTATAGATGTTTTTTCTTCCATTTTTCAGAATTGTTCAAGAATTTTTTCTTTTTGTGTTTCTTTTATTCACGCTATATCCTTATTTTTACATAAATATTCAAAAAATTCTTTTGGATCATATCTATCTTTGATTATTTCATAATCTCATTTTTCTAATCATAATAATTTTATATATTCGTCATATCTTTTTTGATGCTCAGAATACGGATGTATGTTAGGATTATACCAATATAACATAAGCTTAAATTGTTCTTTTAGGAATTTTAACGGCCATGTCAAATCAGGAGCACAACATATATGTACCAATAATTTGGGTTTTTCTAGAATTTTAGCGGCTTTTTGTTTTAAGATAAGCTTTATATTATTAGTCCTTTGAGGAGAGATAGTTCATAATATCTTAGTAAGAAAAAGTTTTCTATGTATTTTGCATGGTCCCAGTGTTTTTATAGCTTCTGTATGGATTTTAGTTCCATATCATTTATGTTTTTCCAATCAGTATCAAGGATACTTACTTGATATTTTCATCATAAATTCATCTCTTTCTACTTTAGCAACTATCGATGCTGCTCATATCAATGGTACTTTGGCATCTCAGTCTATTATTGTTGTAATGTTTATTCCTAAATCTTTTTTGATTCAAAAGTCTTTATTTCAATCCAATAATATTCAGTCAAATTTTGTTATATTATTGATTTTATTGTATATGTCTTTTAGTATTTTATATGTGATTTCTTTTTCTGAAAAGAGTCTTTCTAAATCTATCCAAAGCATAGTATATTCTCATTTGTTTCAATTTAATAGAATCGGTTTTATGACTTTCTCAAAGTATTTTAAAAATAGGAAAAATAATCATCTGCATAATGCTAGATTTAGAGCTTTCGTTAGTCCATATTTATCTATTTCATTATTGTCAGCTGTTCAACTAGCATATATTAGTAATCACTCATTTTCCAATTCAGTTATTTCTTTATATAGTATTTCTCTTTTTTTTTCGGTTAGTTTTTTCGAATCATCAAATTCTTTAGTATCAAATTTGTTTAATTGCAAAATCAAGCCAGTATAAACTGGACCTGCTAATGGTCAACGTCATGCTTCGTCAATGTATATACGAGGTTTCATTACTATTTGATTTAAATTTATATATTAGATTTATTTTATTAATTTATACAAAAAAGAACTTATATCAATAAAAAAATCCCGCATCTAGCGGGAATCTTGTTTATACTTAGATTTTCATGATATCTTCAGACTTGTTTTTAACTTCTGAATCTATTTTTGTTGTGAATTCTTTTGTCAGATCTTCAACTTGTTTCTCAAAAGCTTTCTTTTGGTCTTCAGAAATTAACTTTTCATCAAATTCTTTCTTTATTTCTTTCATAGCATCTTGTCTAATGTTTCTGATTGCAACTTTACTTTCTTCTCACATTTTTGCTACTAGTTTAGTAAGGTCTTGTCTTCTTTCTTTTGTTAGAGGAGGGATTTTGATTAATATTCAGTCTCATTGATTAATAGGTGTGAATCAAAGTCAGCTTTCAAAAATTCATTTTTCTATTTTTGATACTGTTCATTTGTCCCAAGGTTCTATTTTGATGGTCTGAGCATCCACAATATTGATGCTTGCTATTTGAGATACCTTTTGTTTCATGTCCCATTCTGGAATATAAACATCAATGTCTTCAACTAATCAAGTAGAAGCTCTTCATACTTGTAAGTGCGAAAATTCTTCTTCTAGATGTTTTAACGCTTTTTGCATGTGTGATTTGTGTATATTTGTATCCATTGTTTTGTTTTAAATTATTTATAAAAAACTTTGTATATACTATATATATAAAATAGGAATTGTAAAATATAGTATTTTAATAGATATTATTTTAAATAGTACAATTACTTTAAAACCTATTTTAATAAAGGGATTTAGAAAATATAATAAATTTTATTTAAAAAACAACGGAAAAATTTGCAAAATGGAAAAAATTGATTAACATAGACTATGTTTATTAAACAAAAAACATTTTATATAAATAAATTATATTTAATAAAGATGATGAAAAAATTAGCATTAGCAACTTCAGTTGTATTCTTATCTACAATTATGTTTGCTTCAGCACAAAATGTACAAATAGATGGTTCTTGAGCTTCAGTTCAAACTCAAGATTCAACAGTTCAAGCTTCTAGCGATGAATTGGATTTGAATTTAGACGATTTGTCTGCAGACTTAGATGCTGCTACTGATACTGCTGCTACAGGTTCTTCACAAACTGCTTTGAATTGGGGTTATTCGGAAACAGTTCAAGCTACTTTGAAAGAGTCTACAGGTGATGCAGTTGTGTTGACTACTCCAGTAGTTAAAGATGACTTAGGAGGTATGATTAAAAGATATAAAGTTACTTATTCTACAAAATCTATTGCTGAATCTGATCCTACAGAACTAAAAGAAGTAAATTTTGATTTTGAGGAATTGACAGGTGAAACAGTTGATTTGGCAGTTACATGATTGAATGTAGCAGCTCCTTACTATTTCGTAGTAGTTCCTGTTAATAAAGATAATAATATTGGTGAAAATTCTAAAGAAATAGTTTATACACCAGTTGATACACATGCAGCAGCTGCAACAGGTAATATTTCTTTGGCAGATGTTACATACACATATTCTGGTAATGAAGTTTCTTTGAAATGGACTCCAGTAGAAGGTGCTTCTAAAGTAGAAGTATATATGAAAGCTGATTGACAAGAAGATTATACATCATTAGGTTCAGCTAAAATGGCTGAAGGTACTTATAATTTCTCTGTTACTGCTGCAGGTAGCTACTATGTAAAACTTGTTCCAACTGATGATAACGGTTCAGCTATGGGTCAAGAAATCGTACAAACAGTTAAAATTGATTCAGTTGCTACAGAAGTTGCAAAAGCTCCAAAAGTAGGTCCTGAAACAAATATCTTGATTGCTTTGACACTTATTGCATTGTTGGGTTATGGTATCTACAGATATAGAGCATATCAAAATAGATAATCATCTAATCTAAAAATATAAAAATTAAACCACGCATTAAGCGTGGTTTTTTATTGTAATTTTTTTAATATCATTTTGGAGGAAGTTTTTTCTTTCATAATTGTTCTAATCATAACTTACCTATTGTTTCCAAGATCTTATTTAAATAACTTTTGAAATCGTTCAAATCTAATCATTGAGTTATTATAATATTATCTATCTCTTCCATGGTTTTATCAAAATCATTATTGTTTTTAGTATTTATATCTTTCCATTTGATACCTTTGATTGCTAGACAATAATTATCTATCACTGGTAATTTTCATAATTTGAGTAATAGAGTAATCGCTGGATATCATAAATATCATTTCCAATATGATCAATTATCGTTCGTCATAATTTGATTTGTTTTCTCATTATATTCTACTTCATAATGTTTGTTTTTGCTAGAAGAGTAAACTTTAGCTTTGATTGTTCATAAATCGTCAAAAAATCATTGAGGTTTCAATATTTCCAATCTATCATCAGCAATCGCTCAAAGTGCTTCATAAATTTTGATAATAGGAGGATTAGACCATTTCATAGTTTTATCGGATTAATATTTTAAAATTATTTTTTATAATTACCTAATCATGGTATTATATTTCTTATTCATCATATAGGATCTTCTATATCTCATTTGTATCTAGGTATTATTTGAATATGTAGGTGGTGTATAGTTCTTCAAGCGACCTCTCAATCATTGTTTCCTATGTTATATCCTTGTGGTTTTTTATCTATTCAAATATGTTTTAGCATAATTTCAGAGTAATAAACAGATTTAGGAGTTGGACTTTGTTGAATTATTTTCTCATATAGTTTTTTGAAATCAGTTTTTTCTATGATGGATATTGTTTCTTTGATTGCGGTTTGCAAACTTTCCCATTCATTTTTGTTTAAATCAAGAAGTGATACAATATGTTTTTTGGGAATTATCAAAGCATGTCATGGTGAAACTGCATGTACATCAAACATTGCATAATAATAATCGTTTTCGTATATATAATCTTCTTTGAAATTACAAAATAAGCATTCTTTCATTTAAATTATTTGGTTGTTAAATTTATGATGTACTTTCTAAAATTATTCTTTGTGAGAATCATCATCTTTTGGTTTCTTTATCTTTTCTGATAGATTCTATTTCTTCGTTAGTATATCATTTGTATACTAAAATTGCTTTGATAACTTCCATAACATCAGCCATTTCTTCTCTACTTTCATCTCACAAAAACTCATTAACTTCTTCTATTAATTTTTCTTTAAGTTTGTCCCAATATTCTGGATCATTTGCTATATGAATTTGAGCAGTTTCTCATTTTGATTCAATGATTTGAGGAATTTTGTCTCTGACTAGTTTATTGAATGTAGGCATAATATTATTTTTTAGTAATAAAATTTGTTTGAAATATAGTATGTCTTAATGTTTTATTGATTGTAAAATCGTTTGCTCTAGTTTTTGAGGCTCGTTTGTTCATATTCTGTATGTTTTACCATTTTTTAATTTTATTTCAACTGCATCAAATCCTGAAATATTATAAATCCACATTTTTGGCCACAGCCACAATCTGATTCCCCAACCATAATACCACTGATTTCTTACGCTTTTAGCTGATACTATCTCATCAAGTAAAAACTTTTTTTGGAAAACTCCATAACCGAATTTGATTCATAAATATTTCTGATCAATAGATACTTGAAGTGACACAAAAGAAGCTAAAATAAAAACAATCAATGCCATTATAGCTACAACTAAAAGATTTGAACCAGAATCGATAGAGCGAGGTTCAGCAGAGGCAGTAATATGAATTCGTACAAAATTTATTGCTATAATTAGTGTCACAATAATCATCATATAACTAATTTGAGTGTGTTTGTATTTCATTGGGTTTATGGTTAAATAAATTTATTTATATTGTTCTTGAATTATTTTATCAACAATCAATTTTAAATCATTCATATATTTTTCTTCTTTCATAGCAAGAGCTGTTAAAAATAATAATTTTTCTAGTCCAATTATTAGAAATTCATCTAATTCTATAGACTTTTCTTTTAGAAAATTATAATCAAATAAGCAAATATTATTCCATATTTCAAATTCAAATTCACAAATTCCTATATCTCAATATAAATCTTTTATATTATTTGGATATATTTTTACTAAATTGTCGTGGTCTTCTTTTGAGATGACAAAATCAATATCTTCTCATGATTTTCTAATCCCATAAAATTCCTTGGCTTTTCATCCAATCAATAGTGGTTTATTTATAAATTTATAATTTAACTTATCTAAATCAATATTCATGGTAATGATTTAAAATTAAATAGAGAAATGTCGCCTAACGTACCCAGTTATCCGATCGTCCGAACTTTGAGAGGATGCTGGATAGTGGCAGTTAGGCGACCCGAAGGGCTTGCGTCTCTTGTGGTCGTCGTGATTTCAAGATTATTTAATACTGGTCTCAATTATTATAAATTATGTTATGTAAATTAGGGTGTCATTGATTTTTTTTAAGTATTTCTTGAATCTCTATGATATCTGAATTGGATCAAAGTTTTTTTATCAAATAATCATTGCGTTTAATCATAAAACTGATATGTGTTGAGAACGGATTATTCTTATATTTTCCCAAACCTAATAAAGCTTTTTTTCAAAGATTATTGATTTTTTTGATAACTGATCACAAAACTTTCTTAGAGTAAAAGTTTCTTTTAATCATATGATATTGATCTTCTATTTTTGAAAAAGTAATTGGCAACTTATTTGTTACTGATTTTATAGCCAATGTCATTGGTAATGTGAAGTTTTTTATTTTAAAATCTTCTTCAAAATCAGTTAAATCATGATTAATTTGGATCATTGTAAGGATTTTTTCTATTGCTAAAACCAAATCATTGATTTCCCTTTTTCAATAATATCCTAAAGTATAAGTTGCTCGGTTAACAATCGCAATTTTTTCTCCTATTGTATTTATTTCTCTAGAGTTATATGGTCTGATCATATTTTTACGCTTTATAATATCCTTTTTGTTTGCCTCTTTTGAGATACGATATAAATTATCTATATCGAGTATAATTTTCTGTTTTTTATTTTTTGGAACTATTTCTAAATATTTTTTGATTGCTTCTTTTTTAACTTCTTTTTCTAACAAATAAAAGTTTTTGACAATATCAGGTTCATCAAGACGATAATCCCATAGTATAAACCAAAATCTAGCTAAAAAATATGCATATGATGCTTGATAAAAAAGTTTTGAATCACTAATATTGATAGTCTCCATCATTCGAGGTGTGAAATATCATCACAAGATTCTGTGAGGACCAAAAAGCCTATTCCAAGTCACTTTTTTAATAAAATCTTCAATCTCAACGACGGTTAAATTAAACAATTTTATATTATTTTTCACAAAATCTAAAAGATTTTTATAACAAAAATTACTCAATTCAAACTGTTGTTCATTATATTTATCACAAAAATTTCAACTTTCCGATTCCAAGCGAAAGTCATATAAAGTATTGATTTTAACTGATTGATTTTTTTTATCGAACATGATTTTGTGTAATATTAAAATTATTCGGTTGTCTTTGTTCTTTTTCTATAATGGAAGACAAAAAGTATTCAACCAATAAGTGTTACAAGAGATAAAATTATAAATAAAGGTTCTTTAACGGATTTTATTCCATTTCCCATATAGGCCAGACTTAAACTTCCACTAATATGACCAATTATCATCAAAGGTAAAAATATTTTGGGTTTCATCGCAGAAAATCCAGCAAGATATGATAGTTCATCGTCAGGGAATAAAGGCAAAAAATAAGCCAGAAATAATAATAACTTTCACTTTTCAAAGTAATAATCATATTTTTTGATAGTTTCTTCTTTAACAAAATGTTTGATTATTTTTCTGCCGACATATCTTCATAAATAAAAAGCAATGGCTGTTCATATTACTCTTCATATCCAATTATACAAAAATCATAACCAAGTTCAAAAAATAAATCCTCCTGCAAGAGAAACTGAATAATGACTTAACGGAGTAAGTACTACTTGAAGTATCTGAAGACCAATAAAAACTAATGGTGAAAAAAATCCGAATTGACTAACAAAATCTCTAATGGCTTCTTGATTACTAAAAAATTGTGAAGGAAAAATATACCCCAAAATCATTAAAATAATGGGTATGACCGTTAATAGAATCCATAAATACTTTAGGATTTTTTTCATTGGAATATGATGAAAAATTAAAATTGATACCGATTCTTAACTTGATATTGTAGAATTGAGACCACAAGAGATGTCATCTAACGTTTCTTGCTGGTCCGAAGTGCGTAGTGAAACGAAGCATTTTGGACAGCAAGTGTTGTGTGAGGTTTTAGCCCTTGAGTCGAGAAAAAGACATTCCGCTGAAAAAAAGAGCAAGATTTTTTTATTCCTTTGTTAGTATTGATATTGCTTTTTCTATTTGATTTTCAAAATCCTGATCCATGCTCAAAACTGTAAATTCATATTTTTTTGCCTCATCTTCAAAATATTTAGAATACTCTGAAATCATTTCTGCGATTTTTTGAAAAGTTCATTCATTTTTAGTTTTTTTGATGATCCAATCGTTTGGTGTTGATGATTTATGGATGTCTTCTATAAATTTCTTCTCATCGTGTTTTACAAGAAAAATTGTTCTGATATTTTCACTACCAAACTTTTTGATGATTTCGTTAGCGATTTCTGGTGTTACTTGAAATCATTCGATGATGATATTATCTTTGTCTGTAAGGTAAGTCTCTGTCATCATGCTAATAGCTTTATATGAGGTTTTTCATTGTTCTACATATCTTTTTACTATTACCTTGCTTGTGTAATCTGTATAAAACACATCATTATCTTTTCAACTTCTTGCTTTGCTATGCGGGAAATATTTTTCATATTCTTCTTCTGGAATATATACAGAAGCAATATTTTGAAGAGTATCTGCAGAAATCCAAGGAATTGAAAGCCTTTTACTCAATGTTTTTGCTAATGTTGTCTTTCCACATTTTGGTGGACCACCGATTAAATATACTTTCATATTATTTTTGGTAATAGGCTAAAAAAATCTTGCTCAATTAAAATTTGTCTTTTTCTCGATTTCGCACAACGTTTCGGCATTATGCGAATTTGCATAACAATTTGGGTGGAGTGTAGCGGAACCGCATATGCCGTGTTATATGATGTTGAAATGTTTTTATAAATCGCCTTTTTCATTCCATGAAGTATCTAAAAAAAATCCATGCTTTTTATCCTTAGAATAACCAAAAGTAATAGCTCTGGTATTAGTATCATAATCTATATTGCCGAACTCTATGTGATTGCTGGTTTTAAAAGAATTTAGATTAAGGTTGCTATCTAGAGACCAAGTGATGATATAACGACCATTGCAAAAAGATCCTAAAAAATTGTGAATGGAATCATTATTTACAAGATTTTGTTTTGATTTCGGAATATGAATGATTTTTACAAGTATTGTCCCGGATGTACCAGAATGTATATTAATAAAATCAATATCACTTTCTTTAAGTAATTTGCATTCTTTCATTTTATTAATAGGGATTATTATATAAAATACAATCTGCATTGCAATGTCAGAAATATCTAATACCTCATTTCCTAAATGTCTATTATTGGGCATAGGTTCAATATTTCTTTTTTCGATGTAGTCTCTTGTAAACGAAAAGTTACAATGATTAGTTGGATGTGACTTATCTGGTCTGTGAATACTAGCCTTAAACAATCCGCCTAAATTTCTGGCTGAAATATATAGTTCGTCTTTATGATCCCAAATACGCCAAGGATTTGACATTTTTTCTTTTTGTTTAAAACAAAATCTTAACTTCATTTGTTATTTTAGTGTGTAAATACATTTCTATTTCATATAACGTTTGCCACTGATCCGATCGTCCGAGCTTTGCGAGGATGTCGGATAGTGGCTGTTAGCAGACCCGTTAGGGCGAGCGATAGCGAGAGTTGAAAATCGATCTTCCTTTTTGGCGAGAAAAACACATGAATTACAAGTCAAAACTTTCTTCGTCTATTGGAACTATTACTTCGCAATTACAAAATGTTTTTACTTCTTCATATATTTCCTTTGCTTGCTCTCTTCTATCCTGTCATTGAATTTCTGTATAATGAATTACAAAAACTTTTTTTGGATTTATAACCTTTGCTATTTCTCAAGTTTCTTTTGCCGTAATATGAGACTTTTCGTGTGGTTTAAGTTTTTGTTTTTGATTTTCTAAACAAAATGTTTCACAAATTAGAACCTCTGGATTTTTATACAAATCTAAATCATTTCTTTTCATAATTTCTATTGCCTCATCACCAAAAAAAATGATAATTTTTCAATTTATGTTTAAAGAAAATCAAAATTGTTCAACTTTCTTTGAGTATAAATTTATTGGCAATAAACTCCAATCGTTCACCAAAACCTCTTTTCACTCTTCTATTATTTCAAAACTCAAAAGTTTATCTTCAATAAGTTTCGTAAATTTTTTCTTTATCCCAACTATTTCATTGAGTTTTTCTAACTTCTCAAATAAATCCTTTGATAAGTAAAGTTTTACAGGCGATTTTATTACTCTTAAAACATGCGGTAATCAAAGAAAGTGATCAGTATGGCAATGTGTCAAAAAAATATTTTGAGGCATAGGAACTTCTTTTTTTGATATTCTTTTTTGTAAATCCCTTCATCATCAAGCATCTACAAAGAGGTTTTGTCAATTATCCTCTATCATAAAATGAGTGTTATCACAGTTCGTTGGGGTTGCTGCTCAAGTGCCAAAAAATTTAATTTTCATTCTTTAAAGTGATTTAGAAGTAAAAACATGAACGACAATAAAGTTTTTCTCGCCATTTAAAATACTGATCGATTTTCAATTTCGCCTAACTACTCGCTATGCGAAATGTTTTCTTGATTTATACTAATTTCAGTATAAAATATGAGATATTTATAGAAAAACATAAATAAAATGCAACAATATTTGGACGATATTTATAGAGAACTTAAACACAGGAATTATAGTTATAGGACAATTAAATCTTATCAAACTTGTGTTAAGTATTTTCTTTGATTTATAAATGATAATATATTATTAATCACAAAAGAAAAAATCATAGATTTCATATTATATTTACAATCTAAGGATAAAGCTCCTAAAACTATAAATATATACAAAGAATCTATAAAATTTTTTTGCAACGAAATATTAAAGCTAAATATAGAGATTGATATAAAACTATCCAAAGAACCAAATAAATTACCGATAGTCTTATCTAGAAACGAGATTCAGCAAATTATAGATGTTATAAAAAATTCAAAACATAGATTGTTGATTTCACTTAGTTATTGAGCTGGACTTAGAGTTAGCGAAATTGTTAATTTAAAAGTAAAAGATATAAATCTAGACGAGTTAACTATACATATAAAATGATCAAAATGACAAAAGGATAGAATCACTATATTCCCAGAAAAACTAAAAGATGAAATTCAAAAAATTGCTTTTATTAAACAATGAAATGATTATTTGATAGAAAGTGAAAGATGATGAATTCTTACAACTAAGACAGCACAGATAGTCTTTTCAAAAGCTTTAAAATTAGCAAATATAAAAAAAGAGGCAACTTTTCATAGTTTGCGCCATAGCTTTGCTACTCATTTATTGGAAAATTGAGTTGATATAAGATATGTTCAAGTTTTGTTATGACATAGTAGTATTAAAACAACTCAAATTTATACACATGTTATGAACCCAAATCTTAAAAATATCAAATCACCACTTTAAATCTTTTTATTGAAAAAAATAATCTTTTCTATATTCTAAATTGATTAGATTGCTTCGCATTTGCTCGCAACGACAGTTAGATATTTTTTTAACTTTATGAACTTTCCAACTTAACTTATGTTTAAACTTCAATCATCATATAGTCCTACTTGAGATCAGCCAAAAGCAATTGAAACCATTTTAAATGGATATAATAATTGAGAAAAAAATATTACTTTGCTTTGAGCTACTTGAACTGGTAAGACTTTTACTATGGCAAATATTATCAAAGAACTCAAAAGACCAACTCTTGTAATTTCTCACAACAAAACATTGGCTGCTCAGCTTGCTACTGAATTTAAGTATTTTTTCCCAGAAAATGCAGTACATTATTTTGTTTCATATTTTGATTATTATCAACCAGAAGCCTATATTGCCGCCAAAGATATTTATATAGAAAAAGAATCTACCATAAACAAAGAGATTGAAATGTTTAGACTTTCAACTATGGCATCATTACTTTCTAGAGAAGATGTGATTGTGGTTTCATCTGTTTCTGCATTGTATGGTTTGTGAACCAAAGAAGAGTTTCAAAGAAATATGTTGCAGTTTGAAGTATGAAAAACTTACAAATTTGATGATATCAAAAGAGCATTGATATATATGCAATATAAGCCTGTACAAGGTAAAGTAGAGCAATGAATGTTTGATTTTAGATGAGAAATGTTGGATATTTATTCTAGTATAGATAATTGTATTTATAGATTGATATTTAATGAAGAAGAGCTTGAGTTTATCCAGCAAAAAGATTCTACTACATTCAATGAAACTTGAACCCCAAAGAAAATTACTATATGGCCTGCTAGTCAATTTTTACAAAATATGGACTGAATAGAAGATATTTACAAACAAATGAATGAAGAACTTGAGCTTAGAGTTCAAGAACTGAAAAAACAATGAAAAGAGCTAGAAGCTCAAAGACTTTTCAAAAGAGTAAATTATGATATCAGAATGATTAAAGAAACCTGATATACAAACTGAATAGAAAATTACTCGATATACTTTGATAAAAGACTGCCTGGGCAACCACCTAATACTATTTTTGATTATTTTCCTGATGATTGTTTGGTGATAGTAGATGAATCTCATATGAGTTTGCCACAGCTAAGGGCTATGCACAACTGAGATAGATCTAGAAAAACTTCTTTGATAGAAAATGGATTTAGATTGCCTTCTGCAATAGATCATAGACCTATTAGATTTTGAGAATTGGAATTTATAATGGGCTGGTGAGATAAAGATGTTGATAAAGAACTTATGAAATGAAAAGATAAGAAATCTGCTAAAACACTCTTTGTATCAGCAACTCCAGCGGAATATGAACTTGAAATTTCTACTTGCGTAGCTCAGCAAGTGATTAGACCGACAGGTCTTTTGGATCCAATTACTTATGTTTATCCTAAATCTTGAGATTATGAGTTGTTAATAAATAGTATAAATCAATTACTAAAAAAAGATTGATTATTAAAAAAATTCCTGGATGGATACCAGGATTCTTCGGATTTGAAAAAAATATTGGAGGAAGTTATATGAGATATTGAAGTTTCGGATAATAATTCTTAATTAGCTAATATTCATCTGTTTTTTACTTCTCACATTATATAGTTAGGTTCGTTTGAATTTGCAATAGCGTTATCTAGATCTATCAATCACTTTTCTAGTAATTCTAGTAAATGTTCTTCCAATAATTGCATTCAAGCTCATCTGTTTGTTTGAATTACATTGTTTATTTGTTTGATTTGGCTTTCTCTAATTAGATTTGATACAGCAGAATTATTTACCAATATTTCATGTGCTGCCACCATTCATTTTCCGTCTTTTTTTCTGATAAGTCTTTGTGATATTACAGAAAGTAAAGTTTCTGAAAGCTGGACTCTTACTTGATTTTGTTGATCAGCAGGGAATGTGTCTATAATTTTATTGATTGTTTGAGAAGATGATTTACTATGAATTGTTGATAATACTAGATGTCATGTCTCAGCTAGTGTAATTGCGTTTTTAATGCTGTCCAAATCTCTCATTTCTCAGAATAAAATTACGTCTGGTTTTTGTCTTAGGGCAGCTTTAAGAGCTCTTGAAAAAGACAATACATCACTACCGAGTTGTTTTTGCTCTACTACGGCTTTTTTGGCTTCAAAAACATATTCAATAGGATCTTCAATCGTAATTATGTGTTTTTGGTATTTGCTGTTTACTTCTTCAATCATAGCAGCTAGTGTTGTTGATTTTCAAGATCATGTTGGTCATGCCATCAATATAATTCAACTAGTTCTTTTAACTAGGTCTCTGAAAATATCTGGTAATCATAAATCATCTAGTGTTGGAATTTTTTCGGCAAGTAATCTGGCAACGACCATTACATGTTTTTGTTGTCTAGAAATGTTAATTCTAAAACGCCTTCATTCAAATGATGTTCAAAGATCTATATCCAAATTTTCTCTAAAATGTTCTCATTCAATGTCATCCATAAACATATATGCTAGTTCACTCAGTACCTCATCGGTAAATTTAGGTAGTTGATTGATTCTGTATACTTGATTATGGATTCTAAGTGAAGGAGGTTCTCAATATGTTAGGTACATATCAGATGATCCGTTGTCTATCATCATTTTTAAAAGATAGTTTCTGTATTTTTCAGGATTTCTTACTAGATTCATTATTGCCTGATCAACTTGATCTGTCATAATTTTGCCTAATTTAATATTTAAAAATAAAAGAAAATTATTATACTCCTTACGATTATATAGATAAATAATTAATTTGTCAAAATTTATTTCAAAAAAGTTTGATATGCTTATTTGTTATGAGAATAATGATAATATTTTTGAGCTTAATATAGATCTAACTAATGATTCTTTTAGTAAAAAGATTAATTTTTGCAGTTTTGAAAATTATATAAAAGAAAATAAAATATGTTCTAATAATTATTATTTATTAAAAGAAGATAGATTTAATTTTTATAGTGTAGATATTTATCAAAAAAGAGATACAAAGTTTACAATATGAGATTTTAAACAGATATTGGAAGATAAAAAACAACAATTTTATAAAGATCATTGAAGATCTAGTACTTTATTGTTTTATGATTTAGATAGTATTTTTATAGATTGAGAAAAGCAAAAATTTGTAATAAATCAAAAATGAGATATTTATTTTAGGCTTAATATGATTTTCTTGGATACTCAGACATTAAATCTATTCAAAATCAATTCTGGTAATAGATTGAATGAAGAAAAGAAATTAAATATATATCCTTCAAAATATTTCACAATAAAATTTATAGAAAAGACTTTGGAAAAACAAGATTTTAACTTATTTTATATAGACCAAAAATCGGCTAAACTATTGATAGTAAAAAATTGATTTTATAGAGATTATTTCAATTTGAATCTGTGAAAGGATAAATTAAAAGATATTTTTGAGGATAATAGTATTTTAGATTTATACTATAAAAATTTCTTAAATGCTGAATGAAATGAGTTGAAAGAAAGGCTTTTAAAAAATTCATTAGAGTTTTATACTGATATGGTTTCTAAGTGGTTGTGAGAATCTGTATGAAGATGAGAAAATATAATATTTGTTTCCGATTTACTTAAAAATAAATATTTCTTAGATATTTTTATAAAATTTTATTCAAAATATATAGGTGGATATATATTGCCGTTTAACTATTCAAATAACTTGAATACATACAATAGAAAATGGCTTAACGATTATGTAGATGTATTGACGTGTATAAATAGTGTTTAAATTTTTGCAAAATATGCTTAAATAATTATAAATAATATAAACTTTATAAAAATAATACAAAAATATTGATGAGATCTGCAATTATAAAAGTAGGAATATTGTCTATTTTATCCACTTTTTTATTTACAGCTTGATTTTCTTCAGCTGCTATATCACAAGAATATTATCCAAATTACAAAATAGATAAACAATGGAATGAAATTATAGAACTTCTTACTACTTTGGAAGCATATAAATGAACTGGTAAAAATCCACCTTCTACACTTTTTTCTAGATTAAATAAGGATTTTAAAACTGTTTTTAAGTATTTTCCCTCAGATCCTAATTATAAAATCGTTTATGAGCAATGTTTGATAACAACACAAATGTTATCAGCATCAGTAAATTATGATAATTTTTTACTTTTTAGAGATAAGTGTTTTGAACCTATAAATAGAATTATCAAAGAAATTGACAAAAAATTCACTGTTAAAGCAAAAATAAAAGCATCTCCAATTTCTTGATCTGCTCCTTTGACAGCTACGTTTGATGCAAGAGATAGCGTTGATCCTTCAAATGATACTATTCCAACTGATAACTATCTTTGGTATTTTAAAGATACTGCTGGTGTATCTAGAATTATATGAAGATGACCTGTTGTTAATTATACTTTTCAACAACCAGGAGCTTATGTAGTTCATCTTACAGTAAGAAGTGCAAATTTTGAAACCAAATGAGTTTTTGACTGAGATCAATCTGTTTCTATAAATGTATGACCTAAGGCTGCATTCTTATCAGTTTATGTTAATGGTAAAAAACTAAAACAAGATTATAAAGAAAAGGTATGAACAGAAGAAGCAAAAAATTGATTGAATGTAGATGCTACTTGAACTTATCCTACATGAGGTAGAAAAATTGTATCTTATAAACTTGAAGTTTCTGGTGGTGAATGATTTAATTTTACAAAATCATGAAATTGAAATCCTTGAGCTTTACGTTTAAAATTACCTAGTAATTGAGAATATCAGTTTAAGCTTAGTATATCTGATAATGAAAATAATAATATATCTGAGACATACAATTTAGTTGTTTCTGATCCTATTGCTACAATAAAGGTTTGACCAAATGATTGAAATACATCAAATACTTTTACTTTTGATGCTTCACTTTCTTATTCTATCCAATCTAGGCTTAAAACTTATAAATGGACTATATTTGATCCAAATGCTAATCAAATAGATTCTTTTGAATGAAAAACTTTTCAAAGAAGATTTAACTTACCTTGAAATTATACAATCAAATTATCAGTAGCTGATGAGCTTTGAAATACAAATGATGATCAAATCAAATTTTATGTGGATTCTACTTCTCCTGTTCCTCAATTTTTGATTAAACCTGTTAGACAATGGAAGAATCCTTCACAATATATACTAGATGCAGGTCCTACTTATGATTTAGATGTTACTAATGGTTTTGATTCGTTGAAATATGAATGGAGATTATCAAATGATAAAGTAGCTAAAGTACAAGAAACATATGATAATTGACTTAGAGCTTTAGTAACTTTTGATGAACCTTGAACATATAAGGCAAAACTTATTGTTACTGATAGATTCAATAAAATATCAGAAATAGAAAAAGATATAGAGATTCGTTCTACTCTTCGTCCAGAGGTTGTAGTTACTCCGTCAGCTGTAAATTGGTGAGATAAAGTAAATTTTTCGGTAAAATCTAATAAACCTATTTGATATTATCAATGGGATTTTGGTGATGGTGGTAGTATAGAAACTTCAGATTCTAATATATCATATACTTACAAAAAATCTTGAGCCTATAATGCAAAACTTACTGTTAGAACAAAAGATTGAGAAGAAAATGAACTTACAGTTAATGTATTTATATGAGAAAAATGATATCCAATATGAATATATAGTTTGAAAGTGGCTGATAGAAGCTTGACGCAAGATGATATCTGTACACAAACTGTATGAGATTCAAGTGTAGACTTTCCAGCTTTCTCTGTAGATAGATATGAAAGTTTTTTGTTGGATTCAGCTGATTCTGTAAATTCAAAGTGAACTAAAGAAAATCTAAAAGTTACATTTAAGCCACAAAATGATGAAATGTTTCAGACAAATCAATTGTCTTATAAGTTTTCGGAAGTTGGTTGTCAGTATGTAGAAATGTGGGTTGAAGATACAATAGCTAAAAAAACCGATAAAAAAGTGATATATATAAAAGTAAATAATGCATTGCCGCTTTTACAAAATTTGAGTATGATTTTCCCTCAATACGGTAATGAAACGTGAATTGGGTTTAATCAAAATGATCAAAAGAAGGATATATTTGCTGTTGACTATGATCCTTTAATTGTGAAAGTTGTTGCTAATGGATCAAAAGATCCTGATGGTTTTATTTCTCATTATATGTGGTATTATTATAAAATTGATGATCCTACAAGAATTATCGAGTTGAAAGTTACACCATCTACAGTTCCTTATATTATATTTTCATTACCTAGAATCCCTTGAGAATTTGCTTTCTGAGTGAAAATGGTAGATAGTGATGGTTGAGAAATATCTAGTGAAGATGTTATTTGAAAGTGACCTATAATATTTTTCCCACCTGATACAAAAAATCTTGATATACCTATAGTGACTTTAAAAAATTCTAAAGTAAATGTAAATGTATGAGAAGAAGTAAAATTCAGTGTAGTTGCAAAGATATTGTCTACAAGAAATGACTTTAATGCAAACAGAATTATAAAATATGATTTTGATTGAGATTGAGAATATGATCTTACCACCAAGAAAGATCAAGTTACGTATGTCTATGAAAAGGATGGAGTTTTCAAACCTAAAGTGAAGGTTTTATATAGATGATATGGTGGTATCTGATATTGAGAGAATATTGACGTTAAAAAATGATTAAGATCTAGTTTTGTATATGATAATTTTGGTAAAAAAGTCATCGTAAGAGATATAAGTTATTGAGAAGTGGATACGAGAGAATTTTGTATGGATGCTAAAAAGTGTAATAAAGAGAATTCGTATATTGTTCCTAATAAAGAATATTTTGAATTTGATTATTTAGATATCTGAAAGTATTATATTAAACATACATTGAAAGATAAGTATTGAAATGAGGAATTTGGTACAGCTAAGCTAGATCTTGATGAGCCAGGCGAAAAAGATTTAGGATTTATGTCTTTACCAAAATCTATAAATAGTTGAAGTGGCTACCAAATAGAGATTGGTAAGTCATTAGATAACTCAATATTATTTTATATGGTAGATAATTCTACAGGTAATTGTTATATAGATGCAGATATAACATCAGACTGAAACAATGATGGTACTCCAGATAATGACAAGGATATATTATGTAATCAACTTGTGATGCATAGTTATACTCCTAAAGCTGGATCAACTATTGCAAGGTTGCATTATGGTAATAAACAAACAAAAGATATTACTATTAACTTTATAGATTTTGATATAAAACTTACTCCAGAGCAGGTAGAGATATATGAACAGCTTGGCGTGATAATAGATAGTATAGATCCTCAAAAAGATGAAACATTATCTTATTTGAAAACATTATTAGTAAATTTGAGGAATTGATTGACAGATAGGACAGAAATAGATTCATTATTGATACAGATACAGCAATTGGTAGATGAAAATAACTGAAATGAGAAAGTTGTTTCTATATCAACAGATTTAAAGCCTATATTTGATAAATTAACGGATAAATCAGTGAAAGCTGCTATATGATGAACTCCTTATGAAGCAGCAAAAGCTGATATAATGATATTTATCCCTGATGAAGCTAAAACAGAGATTGAAAAATTCTTTAAAGACTTGGAAGATGCTGGTGGTGATAAGGAAAAGATAAAATCTATATTACAACAACTTTTGACTTATGTCGAAGATTTAGGAAAAAATTGAAAATTAGACGAAACATCTATCAATATAATAAGAAATGATGTTTGTGATATCTTAAAATATTATGAAATTCCTTCAAAGGCTTGTGGAACAGATTCATCTTCTCAGCAAACGGATTCACAACCAAAATCAATATTGTGGACTATCATAAAAGTTCTTTGAATCATATTTGGTATAATTGCGGTTGTATTTATTATTCTGATAGTAGTATTTGCTATAAAAGCGAAAAAAGTACAACATCAAGAAAATTTATGATGAGAAAGTGATAAAAAAAGTGAATAAAAATTTGACAAATTAAAGGGTTCTTCTTATAATATAAATACTTGATTACTTCTAAGGAGGGCCTCCAGCTCCCTTATGACAAGTAGGTTGCTCAAACCAAATCAAAAACAAAAACAAAAAATAACAAAACACAAAAACACAAAAATTAACTGAGCGACCGGATAGAGGTAATCATAAAAGTTAGGTATTCATAGGGTCGAGCGATATAGATATCGTAAGCATGATATTTATATGTCTCGACCTTGGTTTACCTTACTTTATCTTCCATCTGGGGGGTATCGGAGGATAAACCGAGGGTTGTATTTCAGCCTTCGGCTTTTTTATTTGAAAAAAAAATACTTTTAATTATCAATTACTAATTTTAAATTTTAAATTAAGTGATTGTGTTATTAATAGCAGTTAATTATAAAGAAGAAATAGATTATGATTATTTTTCAAAATATGATTTTGTAGAAATCAAAATATTTAATGAAAGAAAGTGAAGTATGTTTGCTCTGAAGCTACAGAAATATATTTTGGATAATCATTGAAAATATGATATAGTTTTGCATTTTTGATTGTGTTGATGAAAACATTTATCCCAGATATGAAATATCTATAAGATAGATAGAAGTTTTTTATATAACAATGAAATTATAGATAATCAAAGAAGTAGATTTTGAAAAAATAAATTTAATAATATAGATGATAATAATATCGTTACAAAATTTAGTGTTTGAAAACATTCTGAACTTTTGTATGATTTTTGAGATATTTATGATATAGAAACTTTTTGGGTATCTCAACTATCTGTTTTGATATGAACTCCTATTGTTTCTATAAAATGAGTTTCTGATATAAATGATTCATTTATATATGATATATCTGAAAAGGAAGAAATAGAATTTCTTTTGAATCCAGATTCTAAAAGACAAAGAAAACAAATATTTATAAATAGATTGAAAGATAATATAAATATAGTAAATACTAATTTTATTAATTTCTTTGAAAGTGAGTTTATAACCTTTTATGATAACTATAAAAATAATTCTTCTTTTAGGAAAAAATTACTAACAGAATAACAAAAAACCACGCAATCGCGTGGCTTAAAAATAATCGAAATATTTTATTTTGCTAATAGTTTGTCTAATGCAAGTGATGTTGAGGATATAATATTTCATTCTTTCTTTAGATCATGATATATATGGAATTTTGATATAGTTTCTTCAATTTCATTAGATAGTCATGATATATATACCGTTACATTGTTGTCTCTAAGGTTTTGTATCATTTGTTCTAGCGCTTCCATTCAATCAATATCTAGATCTCACATATGTGAGAATGAAAATATTATAGTTTGTCATTTATTTATCTTTTCTATGTTATTTATATTATTTTCTATATTTAGATAGTTTAATCATCATACGAATTTCATTAGTATTATGTCATTTTTATCTTGTATATCTACATACTTAGATAAATCTAATTTATCAAGAAATTCTTTGTTTCTGAATATACTAACTTTGGCATCTCATTGGGTAACTTTTTTGATAAAAATCATAAGTGTTATCGCTGTTCATGCTAGTATTCAATATGTAGGTTCTTCTACTACTGATAATATTGCTGTAACTAATGTTATGTAAAAAGCTGTTTTTTCTAAACTATATAATTTCTTAAGTAGGTTTATATCTATTAATCATAAAGCTATATTCATAAGTATAGCTGCAATTATAGGAAATGGTAGAAATTTAAATGCTCAATTAAATAATGCCGCAGATATTAGTAACGTAAATATTGAAGTTAGGAATGCAGCATATTTGCTAGTTGCTCATGATTTTATATTTAAAGCAGTTCTAATAAATACAGCCGTTGATGGTAATCATCACATAAATCAAGATCATATATTTGATAGTGCTAATCATAACACCTCTTTATCTTTATCAAATTTTTGTTTTGTGATTTTTTCGGCGATTTTGGCAGATATTATTGTTTCTAATATAGCTATTATTGCAACTACTAATGAAGTTATGAATACTGCTTTTACTATTCCTATCATGTCAGTAACTCAGTCAATTCCAAGTGATGGGAATGGGAACTGGAATAGTGCAAAATTTAATTCAGGGAATTTATCAGTTAGTAGTAATATTTTTGGTAAATATCATTTAGAAACCATAAATCATACTCATATTCAGATAATCGTAAGTGTAATTACAGATGGAAAGGCAGGAAACCTTTTTTTACAAACGATTAGAAATAATAATCAAAGACCAAATGTAACTAGAGCAGCAATGTTTGTTTGAGATATATGTTTTATGACCTCCCATATATTCATGTATATCTCTTTATGTGTAGCTATTTGTAATGCAGGATCATTTAATCACAAAGCTCATGATAGTTGACCAAGTGCGATTGTAATTCAAACTGATATCAAAAATCAGTGTAGTGCTGTCGATGGTATTAATGTTATATATTTAGTAATTCTAAGTAGATATACTAATAACATTATGGCTCAACTAACTATTGCTATCATAGGTAATAATAGTGCTCAACTAGGTCAATGTGATAAAGCAAATGCTAATAAAATAGAAGATAAAGCTCCGGCAACACCAAATATATTATGGTTACTTGAAGCAAATATTGAGGCTATTATTCAAGCCCATATACCAGTTATAAGTCATTGTAAAGGTGTAGCTCAACTAGCTACTGCCAAAGATATTGATAATGGGATATTTATCATTGCTACTGTTAATCAAGCCTTCCAGTTTGATTTCATATTCTCTATGATGTTAAGTTTCATTATTGTTTATTTAATTGATAAATATATCTGTTTTCTTAAATAATTTGATGAAAAAAATTGGAATAACTTATTCGTTTTCCCAAAAATATTCTGCTTTATATATTTATGAAAACATATTTGGATTTGCTTATTAAACTAGATTTTGTAAAAGGAACAAGGAGCCTTTATAATCCGTTTTTTATGAAATTCAAGATTAAAATTTATCTAAATTGAGATTGATTTACCAGAAAGTTTATTATATTTACTACGGATTATTTTAATTATCTATTGAATTGCTTTCAAAATTATTTAAATATTAGGTTAATTTAAAACTAACTTTAAAACTAATGATCTTATCTTTATCTAGAAGAAATAGAAGAGTTAGACTTTGATTGTATCAAAGGGATTTTTCTAGATAAAAAAAGCTTCCATAATTATTAATTAGCTTCTAGAGAAATCTAGAGGTTTTTTTATTTAAATTTATTTAGCAGAAATTAAATGTTATCAAATAATTTGACTTATATTTTAACTAGAACATATATCAGATTTAGATGTCTTAAAGTAATAAGACGGTTTTTGTAGTAGCTATTTGTACTTATTTAGCTCCTGAAAATCGTCAGGGGCTTTTTTATTATTTTGAATTATATAAAAATGACTAAAATTGAAAAAATTGAACTAGAAAGTTATGAAAATGTTTTTTATGAATTATTTTTGGAAACTCTAAACTCTTCACAAGATTGAAAGGTGATATTGTCAAAGATAAGCGATTGAGAGCAATTAACTGAAATAGAAGAGTATTTTCTAGTTTGAATAATTAACTCTTTCAAAAAAGATTTTCCATTTATAAGTGTTATTTCTGATGATATGATATTGTCTATCTTATTATGATTAAAGGATTACATAAATGTATATGAAAATTCTACGGAAAATATTAAAAAATTTATTTCATCTTTGCTTTGTACTGCTTTTCTACTTGATACAAAACATATTTAATTATTAAATTATTATTAAAAAATGAAAGAAAATAATGTTTCAAAAAAAGTTTGGCAAGTTTGAGAGTGATTGTTGCATAATCTTGTGGAAAAATATACTGTTTGAGATGATTATATATATGACCAAGTGTTAATTCCTTTTGATATAAAGGCAAGTATAGCACATGCTACTATGCTTAATAAAATCGGAATATTAACATTAGACGAGTTGGAATTACTGGAGAATTGACTTAATGAAATTCTAGAAAAACGAAATAATTGAGATTTTATTATAGCGAAAGAACAAGAAGATTGACATACAGCAATAGAGCAATATTTAATAGATAACTTAGGTGAAGTTGGTAAAAAAATTCATACTTGAAGAAGCAGGAATGATCAGTCATTGGTTATGATGAGACTTTTTATGAAAGATAAATTGCTAGAAGTGATTGAAATATTAAAAAAGTTGATATATCTAATTGAATCTAAAGTTTTGGATTGAAAAAATATTCCGATGCCATGATATACTCATATGCAAAAAGCTATGCCAACAACTGTATCAACTTGGCTAGATTCATATAATTGTGCTCTAAAAGATCAATTAGTGTTTTTAAATTCAATTATAACTTTGTTTGATCAAAATCCTTTAGGTTCTGCCTCAGGTTTTGGATTTTCAAATTTTTTCTTGGATAGAGAACTTACAACTGAGATTATATGATTTTCTAGGACTCAAGAAAATCCTGTTTATTGTGCTTTTTCTAGATGATTTTTTGAGAATATTTTTCTTCAAATTCTTGGTAATTTAATGATAATATTTGGAAGATTTGCAAATGATATGATGACTTTTACAATGCAGGAAACATCATTTTTTTCTTTATCGAATGAGTTTACGACTTGATCTTCTATTATGCCTCAGAAAAAAAATTATGATTTATTTGAAATAATGAGATGAAATACAAAACTTTTTCATGGTTATCAATCTCAGGTTCAGGAAATAATAATGTCACTTTGAACATGATATCATAGAGATTTACAACTTACCAAAGGTTCAACAATATTAGCTTCAAATTTATGTGTAGATACAATTTTATTACTTATAGAAACTATTCCTAATATTGTTTTTAATAAAGAAAGACTGCAAAATGCAATGACAGATGATCTATATGTAACGGATGAGGTTTATGAACTGGTTAATCAGTGAATCTGTTTTAGAGATGCATATAAGCAAATAAAACAAAAATGGCAGAATAGATAGTTAAAGATATATATAACTTTAAGTGATGTATCTTGATTTTAATTATGAAATAGATAAATACTTAAATAAATAATTATTTTATTTCTTGATTATTACCTTATGACACTTACTATTAGTATCTGAGATTTTTCTGAAGCATTTGTTCTATGAGATTCTGATATTGAAATAAAATGAAAAGTATGAGTTATATCTTTGAAAGATGCCTTAGTAAGAGCTAAGAAAGAATTAGAAGAAACTTTTTCGTATGAGTGATAAATGAGTTTAAGGCTGTGAAATAAGAAATCAAATATTTCGGTAAAGAAATTTATTGATGATATTCAGACTAAACTTTATAATGCTATTTTAAGTTGAAAAGAATTTATTGAAATAGATTTTGAATTATTAAACTGTGAAATTAATGATTTTGATGAATGGGCTTTTATAGAGCCTTCAGATAGTATGTCTTCTGGACCATTACAGTTGATAAACATTGACTCTGAACATTATAAATGACTTACAAATAAAGAAAAAATATATTTGAAATTTGTTCAAAGTTATATTGATGAGTTGAAAGAGGTCTGATATAATGTGACTTTATATGGAAGATATAGAACGGCTGTATATCTTGAATTAAGTTGGGGATCAGGAAAAAAAAGTTGAGAATCAAATGGTTAAAGTCTATTTCAAATTAAAATCTTTTTGTAAACATAATTATGCTACTTCCTGTATCTTTAAAGCCATTAACGGGAATCGAACCCGTGACCCCTTCCTTACCATGGAAGTGCTCTACCGACTGAGCCATAATGGCTTTAAAAACACAAGTATATTTATAGCTGGACTATAATAATAATTTTTTTGTAGATTTCAAATTATTCTTTATTGTCACAAGTGCTTTTTTAGTGGGTTTATATATAAATAAAATTTAATAATATTTTGTAAATAGAAAATGAATAAAATTTGAACTAAAGATGTTTTCTTGTATTTTTGGAAACAATTATTGACTAGTAAGGTGTATTTTACTATATTAATTATTTCTGTTGTGTCTGTTGGTATTATTAGCTTATCTTATCCTATTTTTTATAAAGAGATAATTGATATTGCTACGAATTCTAGTATGCCAAGAGAATTAATTATTTGAAAATTAACGAATATATTCTTATGTATAGTATGAGTTTGATTTACAAATTGGTTGTTACGGAGAGTTTTGGAATATGTGATTGTTAAGCTTGAAATTTGATTGATGTGAAAGATTTATTTGGAGAGTTTTAATTATGTACATAGACATTCTTATAGGTTTTTTACAAACAATTTTTCTGGTTCGTTGGTAAAAAGAATATGAAGACTTGTAGGTTCTATTGAATCATTTATAGATTTATTTGTTTTCGAAATAATAAGACTTTCTGTTGGTCTTACTTTTATTTCATGATATTTGTTGTATCAAAATATTTATTTGGGTTTTATGTTTATAGGCTGGATTGTCGTATTTAGTATAGTGTCTTATGTATTGAACAAAAAAAGACTTCCAGTATGGGAAGCAGCTGTAAAAGAGGAGACAAAACTATCTTGATTTTTGGCTGATACAATTACTAATAACTATAATATATTAGTATTTTGAGCACTTGGTAAAGAATTTACAAACTTTGTAGAAACTACATTAGCTTGGCAAACTATTACTAGAAAATCATGGTTTTTTAATAACGTTGCTTATGCTATTTTATGATGACTTTCTATGAGTATAGAATTTGCTATGATATATTTAGCTATATATCTTTGGTATACTGGATATATTACAATAGGTACTTTTGTCTTATTGGTCTCATACCAACTTACAATTTCATCTCAACTTGGTAGTATATGACATATATTTAGAAAATTAAACACGATAGTTTGAAATTCAATAGAATCATTGGAAATGTTGAATGCAAAACATGAAATTGTAGATAGGCCGGATGCAAAAAATCTAATTGTAGATAAGTGAGCTATAGAGTTTAGTAATATTTCTTTTTCTTATACCCAATGAGTAAATATATTTGATAATCTTAATATAAAAGTATGAGCATGAGAAAAAGTAGCTTTGGTATGACATTCGTGATCATGAAAATCTACGATTATAAAATTATTGTTTAGATTTTTTGAGCTTAATTGATGAGAGATATTGATAGATTGACAAGATATTTCAAAAGTTAAACAGGATTCTTTGAGGAAAAGTATAGCTATGGTACCTCAAGATTCTATATTATTTCATAGATCTTTATCAGAAAATATTGCTTATGCAAAACCTAATGCTACAATGGAGGAAATTATTAATGCTTCAAAACTAGCGCATTGTGATGATTTTATAAGTAAGTTCCCTAAATGATATGATACATTAGTTTGAGAAAGGTGAATCAAGCTTTCTGGTTGAGAAAGACAAAGAGTAGCTATTGCCAGAGCTTTGTTATCGGATGCTAAAATTTTGGTATTAGATGAAGCTACGTCTAGTTTGGATTCAGAGTCGGAGAGCTTAATTCAGGATGCTATAGAAAATATGCTTTGAAATAAAACAACGATAGTAATTGCTCATAGACTTTCTACTATTATGAAAATGGATAGGATTATTGTTTTGGATCAATGAAAAATTGTAGAAGAGTGAACTCATGATGATTTAATCAAAATTGAATGATGAATGTATAGGAATCTTTGGGAAATACAATCTGGTGGATTTATTTCTGAATAATTTTTGTATTTGAAAAAGTACCTTTAATATGTAATATGATTACTAATTTTTAAAAGATTATGAATTAATAAAATGGATTTAAAACAACAACTAAAACAATTGATTGAAAGTATTAAAAATATTGATCTAAATTCTGACTATACTTGAGAAAATATTTTGAAAAATATTGACGCTGGTAGTGTTAAATTTAGTTTAATCGATAATCAGATAAATTCTTTGGATTATATTTTCTACAAACTTAATGAAAATATTAGGTCTGCTTTATTAAAAAATGATCTAATTTTGCCGCAGTGAGAAATAATTGATTTACCTAATATTGCATGACCAGACTTTGTATTGAAAGTTAAAGAGATTTTTGATTTAAACAAAGAAAGATTTGGAAACATAAAACAGTTTTCTGATGCGGTACTTTGATTGCTTAGCAGCTTAGATATTTGATATATAAAGAATTTTAGTGTACAATGAGTATTTATAAATATTTTTGTGAGTGATGATTTTTTTTCTGATATTATAAAGAATGTTAATGAACTTGAAAAAAGTTATTGAAATAATGATTTTATGTTTGGACAAAAAGCTATCGTAGAATATTCTTCTCCAAATATGGCAAAACAAATGACTGTTTGAAACTTTAGGACAACTATAATATGACAAATCTTGTCTAATCTTGTGCAAAAGTCTGGAGCAAATCTTTGTAAGTGGAACTATCTTGGTGATTGGTGAACTCCTTATGGTAAAAATATTTTTGCTTTGATATATTTTTCTACTTTGAATTTGGACAGTTTGACAGATGAACAAAAACTTAAATATCAATGATTTGTGTGAGAATCGTTGTTTGATAAACTTAACCAAAATCCTATTTCTACTTTGGAGTTTTTGTATTCTTCATTCAAAGAAATTGCTGATGAAACCAAAGAAGATAAAGCAAGAGCTTACTTCAAACTTTTGGAACAATGACATCCAGAAGTGATTAAACTTTGGACTATTATCAGAGAGTATAGTAAATTAGATTTCCAAAATGTTTATGAAAGACTTTGAGTGGTTTTTGATACTGATCTTTGAGAATCTTATACATGATTTATGGTAGATGAAATAGTATCAGATATAGAAAATTCTTGATATTTGATGTTTAATGATGGCGCTTATCTGGTAAAATTTGCTAAAAATTGATCTGAATATATTCCACTTAAAGCAGATGAAGTTACAAATTATGAGGAAAAAGATCTTTCAGTAATGCTTATCAAAAAGTCTGATGGAACGACATTATATGCAACCAGAGATATGGTAAATCTGAAATTTAGATGAAAAATGTTGTGATCTAGTAAACTTTATTACTGTGTAGGTAATGAGCAAACTTTGAATTTCCAACTAATTTTTGCATTGGCTGATAAACTTGGGTATATTCCTAAAGAAAATTGTTATCATGTATGAAACTGATTGTTTTTGATATGATGAGAGAAAATGTCTTCTAGAAAATGAAATGTACATAGAATGGCAGAGCTTTTGGACTTGGTAAAAGAAAAAATTACCGAAGATTTCGGCAATTCTGACCAGATTTTAGCGGAAAAACTTACAATTTCTGCTGTTATTTTCAACGAAATAAAAAATGATAGATCCAAAGATATTGAATTTAATATTGAGAATATGACAAAGATAAATGGTGATACATGAGTTTATCTACAATATTCTAGAGCAAGACTCAATTCATTGTTAGAAAAAATTTGATTAAATTGAAAGATAATAATTGAAAATTGAGAGTTTAGTACAGAAGAAAAAGAACTAATTAAATTGATTTCTATATTTGTATTACTCATCAAAAGATCTATTAACTTGACTAAACCTCATGTATTGGCTCAATACTTACTAAATATTTGTCAGAAGTTTAATAGTTGGTATGCAAATTCTCCCAAAATCGTAGATTTATCAGAGTCAGAAAAATTGAAAAAATATGTATTTTTGAGCTCGTTAAATATCGTTTTAGATAATGGATTTTGATTATTGAATTTACCTAATGTAGAAAGAATGTAATTTTTAAATTTCTATTAAAACTCATTCTCAGCTATATTTTCTAGTAGTTCTTCATCAATTTAGTCATTCTTCATTCATAGTAAAATCATTGTACAAATCTCAGAAAGTTGGGCTGATTATTTCTAAGCTAAAATCTTGTGCTTTAGATATATTTGCTCAATTTTCATGTTCTTTGATAATTCTTTCTAAAGATTCGTCTGTTAATCAAAAATATGAAAAAATTTTGGTCGGGATGAATAGTTTTGCTTTTCATCAGATTGATTTCATTTTTTTGATAACAATAAGTATATGATTTATCAAAATATCTTGAACTCTTTCTCAATATAAATGGTCTAATACAAAGACTGGTCAGTTTTCGCTAGGATAAATTGTTACTATTTGATCTGCAATACTTTTTCCTTTGTTTGAAGTTCTTGATGTTATGAAAAATCTATTGAAATCAATAAAAGAAAGATTTGTATCATTATTACATTCTTTTTGTGTACAAGCTAGACATGCTCTAATATTTTCTATTATATGATTTAAGTCATTTGATATTTGTGAGTAGAATGTTTTTTTGTCAGAACTTTCCTTGTTTATTTCTTCTTTGATTGCCTGAATTCTTTGTTTGATAATATCGTATTTTGTGTTCTCAAATTGTTTGATAAGATTTGTTAGGAGTTCATCAATTTGTTTTTTGATTTCATATAATTTATCAATTTGAGTTCAAACATTATCTAAATATTCCAAAACTTCTTTTGATTCTTCTGGAGTAAATTTGTCTGGATTTTTTTCTATGATATTTCTTAAATAGTTTACATCATTTGAAATTGGGATAATTCATGATTCTGTGTTGAAGTCTTCTCAAACTCTTTGAAAATATTCTATAATTTTATCGCTAGGTTTTTTTAGCTGATTTAATTTTTCGATTTGTTCACTGATTTGTAGTGCTTTTATCTTTTCCAAAAAATTTGTAACAGGTGAAATCTGTTTTAGCATAGTTTGGAATTCTTTTATTTTTTCGTTGTTTATGTTATTTAGTTCTCACAAATCAAAATCTTTTGCTATTTCTTTAGCAAATTCTAGTATGCCATATTTTTGTAATTTTTCTTCAAGTGACATTCATTCATCAGCTTTTCTATTTAGTACTTGAAACCATGTTGCAAACATCGATCAAAGATTTTTTCAGTGTTTTTTTACAAATTTCAAAAGTTTTCTTTCATCTCACTGATAAATATCTTCATCATGTAAATCTTCAATATTTGATTTTATAGATATTAATGTTTCATCGATTGTTTGTATATTTCAAACCATTTGTAGAAACTCTGTCTTTTGTAATGCTTCATTTTCTTGTGAATTTATTTCAGATCACCAGATTTGTAATATATGATCTTTTTGTTTACTAATAATTTCATTTATGAATACAGCTTTTTCTTCATCCAAATATTCTTGTGGATCTATATATTCTCATTTTCTAAAATTTTCCCACTTGCCATAAAGGTGTAATGCAAGGCAATATCATAGCACAGACTCTTTATCTTCATCCAAGTCTGCTATATTTGCTAAGTACATAGAAAAGTTTTTTATAGTTTTGATTTGTTGTTCATCAAAATCTTCTGGTACTTTTTTGAGTCAGAATCTTTCTTTGAATAAAAGTTTTATTTCTTGTTCAACTTGTTTGTTACTTTCTCATATAATAAATTCAAAAGAAATTCATTCATTTAATTGTTTAATCATGTTTTTGAGATGTAGGCGGTGATTAACCAAGATTTTTTTATCATAGTAAATTTCGGTTTCTCATGTTATAGTGCTATTTGTTTCTTGATTTAGTAGTAGGTGTATATGTAAATTTTTGAATAATCATTCCGAAAATAGTTTTAATTGAGATGGATTTAGTTCGTTGAACAAATCTAAGTATGTGCTAAATAAACTAGGTGCAGCTTCCAAAATATCCATTCATACAGTATAAAAACTATTTTTTTCTTCATCGGAAAGTCTTTTGTTGTTTGCAAAAAATCTGCTCAATCATTGTCTAATTTGAGTATTGTTTATTCATTTGAACTTTGATCGCTTTGATAAAATTTCTTTGAGTTTTATAATAAAGTCTACTATATTTTCAGCAAAAGTAAGATGTCAAAGTCAAAAAGTTTCAATTATTTTAAATAATTCTTCATCTATATTAGATAAAGACATAACTCAATCTTGAATAAGTTTATTTAGAATTTCCTCAAATTTCCTGAGTATAAAAGTTTTGTTTTTATTGTTGTTTTGATGGAAGTAGTTCAGATATATGCTTTTAGATTCTTCTGATATACTATTCTCATCAGCTTCTTGCATATAAGAAAATCATGCAATTATCATATGAAAGTTATCATCGTTTAATTCTTCTTTTCATATATTGTGATGGTCTATAAAATATTGATATCATTTAGAGATTTTTTTGAAAGATTTTTCATATAGTAACTTATCTAATATTTCTTTTTCTTCTTGGGTATATCAGATTCATAATTTTTCAAATTCTCATAGTACATCATTTTTGGTTTCTAATATTCATAAATGGTCTAATATAGAAATGTCTAATTTCAAAATTTTTATTGCGATTTCCACATTGTTTATATATGATCATTTGTTATTATCAAAGGTACTAAGTCATAAATTTACATTAGATTTAGTTATTAGTCAAAGTATTAATGCAACTATGTTTTGTGGTAAATTATTGATTTCTGCCTTGTCTATTAGTTCCAATAGTTTATTTGTATCATTTTCAGAAAAATTTAGTATGATTTTAGTAAAGTATAATTTGTCTAAATCTGTTATTTTATGATGATAAAGGTTTCTTAATTTATTTATTAGTTCTATTTTCTTTTCTAATATTGGATCTTCAAGTACAGATAATGTCTCTTCTAATGTTATTAATCAGTTATTTGGATTTATACAGAAAAATCAGTATTTTCATTCTTGAATTTTTAGATCTACTCTTTCTGCGGCAGCTGGCATGCTGTTTCTGTTGTTGTTCTCAAAATCTTCATTTTTTAAAATCTTTTGGTTTTTATCAAATGTTTCGAATTTAGAAAATGCTTCATGATATATGATGCTTGGATCAATTGTTTTTAATGTCTGATATTTTTCTCTTAGTAATTGTCTTTTTTCGGGAGAAAGTTCTTTGATTGTTTTGAGATCATATAGCGAAAATCTAAATCATACAGAAAGTAGATAATGCATAAACTCAAAATCTTCATCTGTCATAGATAATATTATATCTTTATTTTTTATAAAATCGGAAATATTTTTGATTTCTAAAGGATATCGTCTTTCGGCAGATTTATCATAGTTTTTTAAAAGTTTTTCTATCTTATCTATGTTTCAAACATAGGGATATAGTCATATTAAGTCACTTATATTATTATAAATCTTAGTATTTCCAACTAATGTTCTTTTGGTTAAGATATTTAAAAAAAGTATAATTCAAGTTAACTCTGCATCTTTTCAATTTATTAAAGTAAAATTGATTTCTTCAATATCTTTGATAGATTTTAGTATATTCTCAAGATCTAAATTAAAAACAATTTGGATTTCTCTTAATTTTTTAAAATCAACATTTGTCATTGTTAGAAAGTATAGAAGCTTATTAAGGTCTCAAATGCTTATATCATATCGTTTATTAAAAAATTTCATGTAATCAATAAATAAATCAATACTAACTCATTTGTTCTCACAAACTTTTATAATTTTATTGAAAATAATTAATTTATCCGTCATTTCTTCAATATCACCTTCTATCACATATCCTAGTAATGATAAGTCAGAAAGGATAAACTTATTAGAAGTTAGTTCTCTATTTGCTATAACATTTAGTATTGGATTCGGTAGTGGAAATGCATTTCATTCAAAACATTCTTCTATAATTGCGTCAAGATTTAGTAAATCCTTTAATTTTTTTATAATTATATCAAGCGATTTTTGTCTATCATATCAGAAGGTATTATTTAATTTTTCTAAAGTTTTTCATATAAATTCGTTTTCTATTATTCATTTGGTATTATCCTCTTCGTCATAGTCCAATCAGAATTCTTCTTGTAGAATTCTATGTATTTCATTTATTTTTTGTTCTTCTGAAACTAGATTTCTTTCATTAATATCTAACTTTTCTTCGCTCATAATTTTATTTTTATTTTTAAAGTTTTTCTAAATTATATTTGTAATCAGTCTTTTTGTCAAAAAATTAGATTGATATTGAATTATTTTATTAACTGTTTATACAAAAGCTATTTCTTTATTTTTTTAAGTTGATAAAAATGTCTGATTGTTGTGACAAGTGATGAAATAAATTTCCAACTTCTTTGGCTCCTCATGCGATTTCCATAAAAACCATTTGACATACACTTTGACTGAATTTACTTTCTGAGTGAAAATATGTTTTTCCTTTTCAAAAACTTGAAGACTATATCAAAACTAAGAAATATCCTATTTCTCAGAGAGTTTACTTATTTTGTTATATGTATTTGGAAGTTTTATCAAATTTAAAATTATTGGAGGAAAGGAAAGAATTTATCAAAAGTATATATTTACCATTTGTAGAATTAACGGTCTGAGATAAAATATTTAATGAACAATCAGTTGCAGGAGTAAGAAATTTATTACAGGATTTTTTACAATGAAAATCAGATATATACAACCTATGAAGTGGGAAAATATTTTTTAATTATAATTCAGATAAATTTCTACTTGGAAATAAACCATCGGATTCTTTTTCGATTAAATTAGTTGATGACTTTGTTAAAAATATTGATTTTAGTGACTTCGGTAAAATTTTAGAAATGTTTTGAAAAAATGAATGAAAGAGTTTATAAAAAATACAAAAAGATTTTTTGAACCTATTTGGTGAAACAAAGTAGCTTTATTGAAAGCTATAATTTCTGCTGCTCAGCGTTATTTATATACAGTTATAAATATTTTTTTGTTACAAAAGATTACATCTATTATTGAGTTGGGTAACAAAGAACAATTTATGAATTTTGTCGTTTATTACATAATCTTTATTATTGCTTGATATATAGTTTCTTATATTTCAAAGTATTGGGGACAGGTAAGTGGAGGGAATATTGTGTATAAGTATTTTTTTAATAATTATATCGGGAAATTCATATGACTTGATAATAATTATGTGGAAAAACTTTGAACAGGTAGGATGATTTCTATTATTGAAAAATGATTCAATGTTTGGACTAATTTAATTTTTGATACTATTGGTAAAATTGTTTCTTTAGTAATTATGATAATTACAACAATATATTTTATTTCTATGATTTGATACTCATATTTGTTGTTTTTACTTATATTGGTTTGATTCATTTGAATTTGTGTGTTTCATTTAAATAGATATTCAATGATTTATAGAAAGGAAAGAGTTGAAGCTTTCACAGAATATTCGAGACATCTTATTAAGATCATAATGTCTAAGTTTGAAATCCTACAAAATAATAGATTAGAGGACGAAAAAAAATTATTATATAATGATATAGACAAAATGTTGAACCTTAATATCAAAATTAACTTTTACTCATTTTTTATGTACTCTTTACCTAGAGTTTTTGTTTCAGTACTAATAATTGTAATTTTTATTTTGGTTTGAGGCCAAGTTGTAGATGGGATTTTGCCAATTTCAGTTTTTGTTGGTATTATGCTTTTTTTCAACTATGTTAATAATATGATTTATGAAATGGTAGATTTTTATAGAATATTTTCTGATCAAATAACACAAGTTTGGAAGCTTTGGGATGTTTTTGATAATGCTAAAGATATATCGGGTCTATATGTCTGAAAAGATTTTGTTTATAAAAATTGAGATATAGAAATCAGAAATCTTAAGTTCTGATATTGAGATAATGAAATATTTAACTGATTGAATCTTGATATTAACTGATCGCAGAAGACGGCGCTTGTCTGAGTTAGCGGTGCAGGTAAAACAACTTTAGTAAAACTAATTTCATGATATTTATCTCCTACCGAGTGAGAAATAATTATAGATTGACAAACTCTTTCAGAAACAAAATTACTATCTTATTATTGAAATATAGGATATCTTACTCAGGATCCAAATGTCTTTGATGGAAGTATTTTAGAAAATCTTGTATATGGTACTAAAGAAATTCCTACTACTCATCAACTAGAAATGGCAGTTAAGTTGGCTAAATGTGATTTTATTTATGAATTTAAAGATTGAATAAATACACAAATATGAGAGAAATGAGTAAGATTGAGCTGATGACAAAAGCAAAGACTGGCAATTGCTAAAATATTTCTCAAAGATCCTAAAATTATTATATTGGATGAACCGACTTCAGCATTGGACAGTTTTTCCGAAGAATATGTAACAGAAGCTTTCAACAATCTATTTAAAGGTAGAACTGTTTTAGTTATTGCTCATAGATTACAGACAGTTAAAAATTCTGATGATATAATTGTGTTTGAAGAATGAAAAGTTGTAGAAAGATGAAATCATAATGAACTGGTTTCACAAAATGGTGTATATGCTAGAATGTTGGAATTACAGAGTGGGTTTTAAAAATGCACTTGATTTTTTATGTACAATAATTATATTATTGCATAAACTGCCGAAGACAGTAGGTTCGTTACAATAGCGTAATGATAAATCCTACCGAGGTGAATACTATGTTTGAAGATATTTCATAATATTTTCCTAGTACTCCTCGAAAGGAGTTTTTTTATTTATAATGATAACGGTTTACCCATGGCTCTTACAAAAAAAGAAAAATGAAAACTAGTAGATAGTTATAAGAGCAATATCGAGGGGGCTAAAAGCGTGGTTGTTTTGAAGCAATTCTGAATACCTGTTAATGATATTAATAGTGTAAGAATGGCTTTAGCAGAAGTTGGTGGAAAAATCCAAATCGTTAAGAAAAGAATCTTTCTTTCGACTATGCAACAATCAGGTTTTGAGTGATGACAACTTGATGAATTGGAAGGTAGTGCAGTGATACTATATTCTTATCAAGATGAGTTTGCTCCTTTGAAAGTTATTGCTAAGTTTATTAAAGCTTGGAAAAAACAGGATAAAAAGTATGCTTTTGATTATTCTTGAGGTTGGTTCGGTAATTCTTGGAAGGATAAAAACTATACTTCTGAATTGGCAAATCTTCCATCAAAAGAAGAACTTGTATGAAAACTTGCATTTCTATTCAATTACCCTTTGACATCGTTTGCAAGAGCTTTGAATGAGATTGCAAAGAAAAATGAATGAAATTAATATTTTCGTTCTAAAAAATAATTTAAGTATTTATTTTAATTAATATTATTAAAAAAATGTCGTTAACAGATAAAGCACAACAAATATTAGATTTAGTAAAAGAATTATCAGTAGTTGAATTAAACTCATTGGTTAAAGCTTTAGAAGAAGAATTTGGTGTATCAGCTGCAGCAGCAGTTATGGTAGCATGAGGTGCAGCATGAGGTGAAGAATCATCAGCAGCTAAAGATACAGTAAATGTAGAATTGACTGAAATTGGTCAACAAAAAATTGCTGTTATTAAAGTAGTTAAAGAAGCTTTAGGTTTAGATTTGAAAGCTGCAAAAGATTTAGTTGAAAAAGCTCCAGTTGTAGTTAAAGAAAATATAAAAATGGAAGAAGCTGAAGGTTTAAAAGCTAAATTAGAAGAAGCTGGTTCAAAAGTAACATTGAAATAATTTAATTAAGTTATACCATTAATAAGCATGAGTATTAGTGTAGATAATGTTTTAGCGGCTAAGTGTCACGTATGAACATTAAAAAGTAAATCTAATCCAAAGACTAGACAATATTGGTTAGATGTTAAAAATGGCATTGTAGTTATAAATCCAGAAGCTATTGCTTCACAGTTGGAATCTGCTAAACAAAAAGTTGCTCAAGCAAAAAATGACTGAAAAGAAATTTTAATTGTTTGTGAGAAAACTTTGTTTAGAGAAGAAATCGAACAATTGTCAGAAGAAGGATGATATCACTATCTTAATTATAAAGTACCAGGATGAGTTTTGACTAATTTTGATACGCTTATGATGAGAGTAAAATCAATGAACGAATTAAAATCATTTATTGAAAGTGAAGAGTATGAATCTTTGACAAAAAAAGAGAAATTTATGAAACTTAGACAACTTAAAAAAGTTGAGGTAGTTTATAAGTGAGTTAAGAATCTTAAAAATAAACCATGATTGGTTATAATTGTTGATGGTCAATATATGTCTAGATTGGTTGATGAAATCGAAAAGACAAATACTGATAATATAATTGTAACTAGTACAGACTTTGATAGATGGTGGAAAGAAGAAAACTTAGTTATGGCTAATGTAAGCTTTTATGATAGTATGAAATTGGTATTGGAATATATTCTTAAATAGTTAAAAGTAAAAAGATTAAAGGTTTATAAATTTTTTTATAGACTTTTTGTCTTTATAGCTTTATACTTTATAAACTTATTATGAATTCTATAAAAGAACTTCAAGAACTTATTGATACAGGATATATACCAAATTCTATGGAAAGGAAAAAAGCAGTTTTGATGTATTTTTTTGTTTGAATAATCGTCTGATTATCTTCAAAAAAAACTAATAAATATGAAATATTTCATTTAAAACAGTCTCTATGATGGTGGATGTTGTTTTTTATAACATTTATTGTTTCTATAGCATTGTTTTTTATTCCCTATGTTAGGGTTTTACCGGTTTTGATATTTGTTTTTGAGTTTTGAATTTGGGTTTTTTTTGTTAGACAGGCCTGGATGTGAGAATATCTTTCTTGATCTAATCAAAAAATATTCATGCCAATTTTCCAAAGTATATGATGATGGATCATAGAAATGTTTGAAATACAAGAAAATGATAATAATTAAAAGTTGAGAATTAAGAATAATTAAAAAATCTGATTTTCTATTTTAAATTTTAAATTCTAAACTAGATTTGGATGGCAGTAGATATAAATTTGGTAAAACAGCTTAGAGACTCTACACAGGCTCCTTTAAAGGACTGTAAAGAGGCTTTGGACGCTACAAATTGAGATTTAGCTAAGGCTATGGAATATCTAAAAGAAAAGGGTTTGTCTAAGGCAGCTAAAAAAGCCGATAGGGAAACTAATGAATGAGTTGTTAAAGTTAGACAGTCTTGAGACTTAGTGGTTTGAATAAAACTATGATGTGAAACAGACTTTGTTGCAAAAAATGAAAATTTTATAGCTTTGACAGATATTCTTTTGGATATTTTAGAAAAATCTTGAAAAGAGATTTCTTCATTGTCAGAATTAGATTGATCTTTTATTGATTCTGAAATTTCTCCAGTAATTAATGAAAATATAGCTAGAATTTGAGAAAATATTAGACTATTGGATGCTTTTGTTAAAAAATGAAATGCTTTTGTATATTCTCATCCATGAGACAAAATTGCAACAGTAATTTTTTACAACTCATCTACAAATTATTCTGAACTTGCAAAAGAATTGGCTTTACAAATTACTGCTATGAATCCAACTTATAAATCTATAGAAGATGTTCCTGCTAGCTTGAAAGAAACTATGAAATCAGATGCTTTCAAAGAAATGGAATGAGCTAATAAACCAGCTGAAGTTATAGAAAAAATAGTTGAAGGTAAATTGGCTAAAAGATTTGAGGAGTTTGTTTTTACAGAACAAGTTTATATTAGAGACGAGTCTAAAAAAATTAAACATATAATCCCTGCTGACTTTGAGTTGGTTAATTATATAAGATTTAGTATCTTAAACTAATAATAGTTATGAATAAATATGAATTAGTAATCTTGGTTGATTCAAAATTGCCTCAAGATTGAATAAATACTGTTATTTCAACAGTTGAATGATTATTTGGAGCAAGTGTTAAGGATAAAGATGATATGGGTATGATGGATACCTACCATGAAATTGCATGAGCAAATAGAGCATATTTTGTTTCTTATTTCTTGGAACTTGATCCTACTGCTATTGTAGAAAATAGAAAAGTTTTATCATTGACAAAATGATTGGCTAGATTTTTTTTCTACAAAATCTGAAAAAATGAAAAATTCTTGAAATTCAAAGAAATTAATAAAGCTTTTGAACTTTCTGAGGAAGAAAAACAAAAGCAAAAGAATGAAAAAGCTTTTCAAGATATGGATTCTGCTAGTAAAAGAAAGGGTAAATAATTTGTATTGTAATTTTGTATATTTTAATAAATATATACACTTAAATGTGTAAATTATAAATATGATTATAATATTTAAATTCTAAAGATATCTTGATGCAAAAAAAACGCAATGATATGTTTAATAGTCCAGAAATGGAAGAAATGATAAATTGGAAATCTATTGAACTATTAAAAAGACACACAACAAGATTTGGTGATATAAAACCTAGAAAATACACTCATATTCCAGTTAAATTCCAAAAAAGAGTTAGATCTGCTATAATGAGAGCTAGAGAATTAGGTTTATTGCCATTTACAAAATAATCTAAAAGGGAAAAGGATAAGAGGGCGATGTCGTCCTTTCACCTTTTAACTTTCACCTTTTAATTGTTAACTAATATTTAATGCCAGGAAAGTTAAATAGAATCAGAAAATTCAAATGGTCTAAAAGATTGAAGACTCATGGTTTTTTGGCTAGAATGAAAACTAAAGATGGTAGAAGAGTTTTAGCAAGAAGAAGACAAAAGGGTAGAAATATTCTTACAGTTTCTTCGTTGGTTAAATAATTTTTTGTTTTAAAATTAAATTAAATAACTTTAAATGCTACATTTTTTCATTTTTAGATAGCATATGTGAGAGTTCCCATATAGTATGGGAGTTTTTGCTTTATTGTGAAAATTTCTTTTAGTATATAATCAATTGTTGTAATGCCAAAGAAAATTGAAAATTCAAAAACAACATCTGCTAAAGAGAAAGTTGTTTCTAAGGCCAATAAATCTGTGGCTGCACAAAAAATATCTGTGGATATGATAGATACATATTGAGAGAAAAATTGAAGATATTTTCTTTCTCAATCTAGAAAGCTTGCTGCATTCCCAGATCTTTTGTGAGCACAAAAAAAATGATTTAATGAATTTGTAGAAGTTTATCTAAATCAATTGTTTGAAGAATCAAACCCTATTGAAGATATTGCATGAGAAAAATTGCAACTTTCTATATCTGATATAAAAATATCAGAATCAGCTGATGATGTAGAATCTTGTAAGAGAAGAGAGCTTACTTATGGTTGAATTATTTCATGAAAAATAAAATTAGTGGATAATACAACTTGAGAAGTTTTGTTTAATAAACGTGCTAATATTTGAATTTTACCTCTTATGACCAAATGGTGATCTTATATAATCAACTGAGTTGAAAGAGTTGTAATTTCACAAATTATTAGATCTTATTGAATATTTTATAGTTTGGATGAAAAAGAATTATCTTATTCTTTCAAATTAATTCCAGAAAATGGTTCTTGGGTGCAAATATTTACTGAGAAGTCTTGAAATATTATGGTTAGAGTTAATAAATCAAGAAAGTTTCCAGTAACTGCACTATTAAGAGTTTTTGGTTTTGAATCTGACGATAGTATTTTGAATCTTTTCAAAGAAGCTGTTGATGAAGAAGATTTTGACTATATAAAATATACATTAGATAAAGACACTACAGTAGATGCATTAGATGCTGCTGAATTTATCTACAATAAAATAAGACCAGGTGAAGTTATTGATAAAGAAAGTGCTTTGGATTATATAAAATCATTGTTCCTTTCTAATGACAGAATTAATATTTGAAGAATTGCTAGAAGAAAAATTAATGCAAAACTTTGAATGAGTAAACCTTTAAATAAGAAAGAATCTAATCTTTATGATGCAGATGATTTGGTATATTCTTTGAAGTATTTAGTTAATCTGGCTAATGGAAAAAGAGGTTATTATGTAGATGATATTGATCATCTTTCAAATAGACGTGTAAGAACTATGGGTGAAATATTGTTTTCACATCTTCAACCAGTTATGAGGAAATTTGTGAAATCTGTTAAAGGTAAACTTAGTGTGTTAAATACTATAGAATTAGTTAAACTTACTGACTTGGCTAATTTTAAAATATTGGATAATGCTATTAAGAGTTTCTTTGCAACATCACAACTTTCACAATTTTTGGATCAAATTAATCCTTTGGCTGAAATTGAACATAAAAGAAGAATTACTGCCCTAGGGCCTGGTTGATTGAAAAGAGAGACTACTACTTTTGAGGTGCGTGACGTTCATCAATCTCATTATGGTAGAATTTGTCCTATTGAAACTCCAGAAGGTCAAAATATTTGACTTGTAGTTTACCAATCTTTGTATTCAAGAGTAAATGAAGATTGATTTATTGAAACTCCAGCTATTAAAATTAAGAAAGAAGTTGTTGCTAATATTGAGGAACTTACTTGAAGAATAGCTGATATTGATATAACCGATGAAAAGTGAAAAATAATCGTAAAAGATTGAGATCTTATTGATGAAAAATCAGCTAAAGAAATTGAAAAAGTTTATGGTAAGAAAGGAAATACTGTAAAAGTTAGACCATTTTTGACTGATGAAGTGGAATATATTTCTCCAGAATTTGACGAGAAATACATTATTGCAGATATTACAATTCCTTTAGATGAAAAGAAAAATATATTAGATAAACGTGTTCCTGCTAGACATTTTATGGATATGGAAGTGTTTCATGTTAATGATATTACTCATGTGGACGTTAACCCTTCTCAATTGTTTAGTGCAAATACATCTGTAATCCCTTTTGTGGACCATGATGATGCAGTGAGAGCTGCGATGGGTACGAACATGCAAAGACAGGCAGTTCCTTTGGTTAAAGCCGAAGCTCCTTTTGTTGGTACATGATTGGAATGAGATATTGCTGAAATGACCTATGCTGTTGTAAAAGCAGAAGATGAATGAGAAGTTATTTACGTTGATGGTAAAAGAATTAAGGTTAAATACAAAAAACTTTGAACAAAAGAATATACTTTGATTGTTTTCACAAGATCAAATCAAAAATCTGTTATTCATCAAGTTCCAAAAGTAACCCTTTGACAAAAAATTAAACTTTGAGATATTTTAGCTGAATGACCATCTGTAGTAGATTGAGAGGTTTCTTTGGGTAAAAACTTAAAAGTAGCTTTTATGCCTTGGGAATGATATAATTACGAAGATGCGATAGTTATTTCTCAAAGACTTGTAAAAGATGATGAATTAACATCTGTTCATATTGAAGAACATGAGATTGAAGTAGCTGATACTAAGCTTGGGCCTGAGGAAACTACGAATGATATTCCTTGAGTTTCACTTGGTAAATTGAGAAATCTTGATGAAGAATGAATAGTAAGAATTTGAGCTGTAGTAAACTGATGAGATATCTTGGTTTGAAAAATTACACCAAAATCTGAATGAGAACTTTCTCCTGAAGAAAAACTTATACAAGCTATTTTCTGAGATAAATCTAAATCTTATAAAGATACATCATTATATTTGCCTTCTTGAAGTGAATGAAAAATTATTGATGTAGTAGTATTAGATTCTAAAAAATGAGATAATCTGCCAGCTTGAGTTAGAAAGAAAATTAAAGTATATGTAGCATGAACTAGAAAAATCGAGGTTTGAGACAAGCTTGCTTGAAGACACTGAAATAAATGAATTATTTCTGTGGTTGTTCCTCAAGAAGATATGCCATTTACAGAAGATGGTAGGCCAGTTGATGTTATGTTGAATCCACTTTGAGTGCTTTCTCGTATGAATATCTGACAGACTTTGGAAGTTCAACTTTGACTTGTAGCAAAGGCATTGTGAGTTAAATTTGCAGTACCATTGTTTTCGGGTTATGGTCTAGAAGATATGAGAGATATGCTCGTTAAGTTAGACTTGTCTACAGACGGTAAAATGACTCTTCATGATGGTAGAACTTGAGAAGCTTATAAAAATAGAGTTACAGTATGATATATGCATATTTTGAAACTTACTCATATGGTGGAAGATAAAATACATGCTAGATCTGTATGACCATACTCGTTGATTACTCAACAACCTCTTGGTTGAAAAGCTAGAGAATGAGGTCAAAGATTCTGAGAAATGGAGGTTTGGGCTTTAGAGGCTTATTCTGCTATTTATACTCTTCAAGAAATGCTTACAATTAAGTCTGATGATGTAGTATGAAGAAATAGAGTTTATGAATCTATTATCAAATGAAATAAGATTAAAGTGTCATGACTTCCAGAATCATTCAATCTTTTGATTTATGTATTGAAGGGTATAGCTCAAAATATAGTTCCTTTAACAAATGAAGATATAGAAAGAATTCATAAAGAAAGAATAGAAAAAATCGTTAGTCTATGATTGAAATGAATAACTGCTATGGATGAGTTTGAAGTGAAGAATGCTACTAGTGAAGTATCATTGGAAGAAAAAGAAGAAATTATGGAAAATGTATTGGAAGAATTCGCAGAATACTGAGAATTAGAATAGTTAAGATATTGAAGATAAAGGCTTTATATTAGTTTATTAGTCTTTATCTTTAAATTTTCAACTTTTACCTTATTACTTTTGGAATAATGATAAAAAAGAAATTTTATTGACTTATGGTGAATTTGGCTTCACCAGATGATGTAAAAAGTTGGTCTAATTGATCTGTAGAATCTCCAGATACAATCAACTATAGAACATGAAAACCAAAGCAAAAATGACTTTTCTGTGAGTCTATCTTTGGTCCAATGAGAAATTATGAATGTAGCTGTTGAAAATACAAATGAGTTAGATACAAGGGAATTATCTGTGAAAGATGTTGAGTAGAAGTTACTTCTTCTAGAGTTAGAAGAGAAAGAATGTGACATATTGAATTACAAGCTCCTGTAGCACATATTTGGTATGTTAAAGCTACTCCATCTAGAATAGGACTTTTGTTAAATCTTTCTGTTAAAGAAATTGAAAAAATATTATATTTCGTAAAATATATAGTAGTAGACTTTGATTCAAAAAAGAAAAAGAATGTTATAGCTAATCTAGATCATGATTATCAAATAAAAATAGATGAACTAGAAAAGTTATACAAAGATGAGATGGCTACTTTGGATCCTACGAAGACCGAATTGTCTGCAAAAGAACTAAAGTCAAAAAAAGAAGAATTTGAGAAGTTATATTCTGAAAATAAATCCAACTTAGAAAAAGATTATATAAGAATTAAATCTATTCTTTCTAACCTAAAAGTTGGTTCAACAATTTTAGAAAGTGATTATAGAAATATATTTCATAAATATGAGTGAGTATTTAAGTTTATGTCTTGAGCAGACTCTATTTTGGAGTTATTGAAAAAAATAGATATTGAAGTAGAAATCAAAGAAATGCTTGATACTTTCAATAAACTTAAATGAGTTGATAGAGATAAAG